>Ga0208078_1000009_pt1 | contig 167989 bp, 153 predicted proteins | sample NGESurdeep072012_3_FD_184468 | JGI IMG/M metagenome (GOLD analysis project Ga0208078, IMG submission 184468) | Arctic peat soil microbial communities from Barrow, Alaska - NGEE Surface sample 53-2 deep-072012 (SPAdes) | ecosystem: Environmental > Terrestrial > Soil > Wetlands > Peat ...
TGGGTCTCGGTGAAGCGGGACTTCCGCATGTGGGCTCCTTCGGCGTCAAAGGCCGGGATTCCACAACTATCCATGGATCAGATTATAGGGGCTCGATCATGCGCGCGGATGATGCGCATGCCGACGCCGCACGTGTTCATTCGCGACGACCCGTTCGTGCCCGTCGTCGCGATCGGCATCGGCGACCCGTACGCGATCGTGATCTCGGCGCAGTACGTCGAGCACTTCCTGCCCGACGAGCTGCGCTTTCTGATCGGACGCGAGCTCGGGCACATCGCGTCGGGTCACACGCGCTACACGTCGCTGCTCAGCTCGAACGGCCGCGAGAACGGCGTGATCGCGGTCGCGTTCGGCGCGTGGCTGCGCAAGATCGACTACACCGCGGACCGCATCGGACTGCTGTGCTGCGGTTCGCTCGACGCAGCGATCCGCGCGATCGCGGTGTCCGCCTTCGGATCGGTCGGACGCCGCGTCGACCTCGGCGCGTTCGCGGGCCAGCTCAAGGAACTGCACGCGGAGCCGTCGCTGCGGATGGCCGAATGGACCGCATCCACGCCGTACGCGACGAACCGTATCGCTGCGCTGCACCGCTTCGCGCGCGACCCGCTGTACCAGACGTGGTCGCACCGCTTCGCCGCGAACGCCGGCGCGCCGCCGGTCGGCGAATCGCACGAGATGGTGTACGCGAGCTTCTGGCGGCGCACCGGCGCCTTCTTCGTCGACGTGCTCGTGATCCAGACGCTCGTCCCGGCCGCGCGCGCGCTGCAAACGAAGCTCACGTTCACCGACGTCGACGCGAAGAAGCTCGCCGCGGATCCGAGCACTCCGCCGTGGCTGAACGACCTGTTCAAAGGTATGGGTGCCGGCCACACCAGCGTCACGTTCAACAACGACACGCTCCTATGGCTCGCGTTCGGGGCGTACGCGGTGATCCTCGTGGCGCTGATCGGGCAGACGTTCGGGATGATGGTGCTCGATCTGCGCGTCATTCGCGCGAACCACGATCCGCGCGTGGGCTTCGGGCGCGCGATCGGGCGCTACGCGTCGCTCGTCGCGAGCGTTATCGTGTTCGTCGGCCTGTTCTCGATGTTCCGGCGCATCCAGCCGTACGAGAAGTGGTCGCGCACCCGGCTCGTCAGCGGGAGCGCCGCGATCCGCTAGAGCGCCTGCAACTGCGGCTGCGGCGGCTCGACGCCGATGCGCGAGCCGTGCTGCTCCGCGAACACGCGCGTGAACTCGGCGCCGAACAGCAGGATCATCGACGAGTAGTACACCCACAGCAGCAGCACGAGCAGCGAACCGGCGGCACCGTACGCCGACTCGACGCCGGTTTTGCCGAGGTAGAGCGCGATCGCCGCCTGGCCGATCACGAACGCGACGGCGGTGACGAGGGCGCCGGTCCACACGTCGCGCCACTCGATCTTCGCGTCGGGCAAGTACTTGTACATCAGCCCGAACAGCAGCGTGATCAGACCCAGCGACACGACGATGTTGATCAGCCCGAACACGACGCCCGCGCCGGGAAACGGCAGCGCGTGCGACACGAACGTCGAGACGTACGCAATCACAGCGTTGAGCGCCGTCGTCACCAGCAGCAGGAAGCCGATCGCAAGCAGCATCCCGATCGACGCGAGGCGGTCGCGGATCGCCGCCCAGATCTTCTTCTTCGGCGGTTCGACGTGCCACACGGTGTTGAGCGCGTCTTGCAGCGCGGCGAACAGACCGGCCGCGCCCAGCAGCAGCGTCACCCAGCCGACGATCGACGCGATGAGGCCTTGGTGCGGTTTGCTGTACGCCGTCGACACCATCCCGCGCACCATGTCGGCGGCTCCTTTGCCGGCGGACCCCTGGATCGCTGCGAGCATCTTGTCCTCGACGGCGCCGTGGCCGTGACCGGTGCCGTTCGCGACGCCGAGCACGTAGCCCGCGATCGCGATCACGATGATGAACAGCGGCGCGATCGCGAAGATCGTCGTGAAGGACAGCGCCGCCGCGAGCCGCGGCGCCTTGTTTGCGTTCCAGCGCGCGAACGTCTCTTTGAGCATCCCGACGTCCACGTGCAGCGCCATAGCCGGCCTATCGTACCCGCGTTGCGCAATTCCCACCGGCGGCGGGTACGCTATGAAGACGCTCGCAGAGCGAAAGGAGACGGATTCGCATGGCGGAGCACAGCGCGGCGGTCACGGTCAACGGCCCGGTCCATCAAGTCTACGCACTCTACACGCACTTCAACGACTACCCGAAGTTCATGACGTTCGTGAAGGAGGTCACGTACCTCGACGACGAGCGCAGCCACTGGGTGGTCGACGTCGTCGGCAAGCACGAGTGGGACGCGGTGAACGAAGGCTGGATCCCCGACCGGCAGATCGGCTGGCGTGCGGTCGACGGCGTGAGCAACCGCGGCCGCGTCACGTTCGAACCGGTCGGCACGGACCGCACGCGCGTGACGGCCGACGTCAGCTACGAGCCGCCCGCGGGCCTTCTCGGACAGCTCGGCGAGCTGCTCGGCGCCGGCGGCCAGTTCGAACGCCGTTTGCAGCACGATCTGCAGCACTTCGCGACGATGGTCGAGCAGGCGCCGCCCGGTGCGCTCGATCCGACGTCGTCGTCGTATCTGTTCCACGCGGACAGCGCGGCGGCGAAGGGCCGAACGACGCAAGCGCAAGACGAGTCGATGGGAATCGTGAGCGGCGACGTCGACCGCAAGACGATCGCGACGACGCCCCCAAGCACGACCGACGTCGCGCTCGACGATACCGTCTAAGGCTTCGGCTTCGGCTGCTGCTGGTTCTCGCCGTCGGCCGACGCGTCGGGGTCGAGGACCTCGGTCGAGGCCACGTCGTCACGCTGCGCGGGGGTCGGCTGACGCTCTTCGGTGAGGTCGTCCTGGTAGAGATCGCGGCGTTCCATCTTCGGACCGTACCCCCGTGCGCCGCACGGAAACCGGCGGTGCGCTTTTGCGGTCACCAGATGGCGTGAACGCGATACGCATCGACCGCCTCGGCGGTCCCGAGGTCCTCCAGCTCACCGACGTCCCGGTGCCGTCGCCGGGCCCCGGCGAAGCGCTCGTCCGCCACTCCGCGAGCGGCGTCAACTTCATCGACACCTACCTGCGCACCGGGCTCTACAAGCGCGACCTGCCGTTCATCGTCGGCGCCGAGGGCGGCGGCGTCGTCGAAGCGGTCGGCGACGGCGTGACGGACGTGAAGGCCGGTGATCGCGTCGTGTATGCGCAATCGCCGAATCTCGGCGGCTACGCCGAGTACAATGCCGTTCCGACACGGCTGCTCGTGCCGGTCCCGGACGGCATCGACGACCGCGACGCGGTCGCCGTGACGCTGCAGGGCATGACGGCGCACTACCTCGCGAACGACACGTTTCCGCTGCGCGCGGGACACGTCGCGCTGGTGCACGCCGCGGCCGGCGGCGTCGGCGCGCTCCTCGTGCAGCTCGCGAAAGCGAAGGGCGCGACCGTGATCGCGACGGCCGGCACCGAGGAGAAGGCGCAGGTCGCGCGCGACGCCGGCGCGGATCACGTCATCCTGTACGCGAAGACCGACTTCGCCGAAGCCACGCGCGCGCTCGTCGGCGAGCACGCCGTCGACGTCGCGTACGACTCGGTCGGCAAGGACACGTGGGAACGCAGCTTGAGCCTGCTGCGGCCGCGCGGGATGCTCGTCGTGTACGGAAACTCGAGCGGCCCGGTGCCGCCCGTCGAGCCGCAGAAGCTGGCCGCGGCCGGCTCCGTGTTCTTCACGCGCCCGACGCTCGTCAACTACATCGCGACGCGCGACGAGCTGCTGACACGGGCGCGCGAGCTCTTCGACGCGATGCGCAACGGCAAGCTGAAGGTGCGCATCGGCGCGACGTACCCGCTCGCGAACGCCGCGCAAGCGCACCGCGACCTCGAAGCGCGAAAGACGGTCGGCAAGCTGCTGCTGCTACCGTAACCGCGGCGGTGCGACGCCGGCGGCGGTGACGTCGTCGGCGTGCGGCGTGCCGTATGCGAGCGCGAGCGGGATCACGCCGCCCCACACGCTGCCGTCGCGATCGTCTTCGGGTTCGGTCGGCGGGCCGGTGCGGATTTTCGCCGAGACATGGTCCAGCGCGATCGCGACGACTTGGGTCGCGTCCAGCTCGCCGCGCGAGATGCCGCGAATCCCGGCGCGCCGCCCCGGCAGCAGGCGGTCCACGACCGCGTCGAGCAGCCGTATCTTCTCGTCGGGATCCGCGACGAGGCGCGCGTTGCCGTGCACGACGGCAGAGCGGTAGTTCATCGACGAGTGAAACGCGCTGCGCGCGAGCACGAGTCCGTCGACGTGCGTCACCGTCGCGCACACCGGCGCGCCGTTCGCGAGCCTCGACAGGATGCCGGCTTTCGTCGAGCCGTGCAGCACCAGCTCGTCGCCGACGCGCGCGCATGCGTACGGCATCACGACGGGCGCGCCGTCGACGATCGCGCCGACGTGCGCGACGTATGCCGCGTCGAGGATCGCGTGGACGTTCTCGCGGTCGTAGCGCGCGCGCTCCGCAAGGCGGCGCACGCTGATGTTCGGCGCGGTGGTGCTCATCGGGCGATGTTACGCGACCGGGGCGATCCGGTCGAGGGCCGATTCTCCGCTCCCGCAGGGTGCCGCGCCGCCGCGAACGCACGCTCCAGCCGCTCGACCGCGCGCTCGATCGCAACCGGGCCGGCCGCCGCGAAACCGAGGACGAGGCCCGTCGGACCCTGCCCGTCGAGCGCGTAGGCCGACAGCGGCGGCGCGACGACGTTCTCCGCCGCGGCCGCTTTGCTCACGGCGACGTCGTCGCCCTCGAAGCGCGCGACGAGATGCAGGCCGGTCGCCGCGCCCTGCACGCGAACGCGATCGCCGAGCCGGCGTTCGAGCGCGCGGGCGAGCGCGTCGCGCCGCTCGCGATAGACCGCCGACGCGCGGCGGACGTGCAGCGCGAAATGCCCCTCGGCGACGAAGGCGGCGAGGGCCGCCTGCAACGGAAACGCGGGCCCGCCCGACGCGATCGCGCGCGCGGCCGCGAACGCGCCGGCGAGCGCGTCGGGCACGACGATCCACGCGACGCGCAGCCCGGGCGCGAGCGTCTTGGAAAACGTGCCGACGTACAGCACGCGCGTGTCGTCGAGGCCTTGCAGCGCCGGCAGCGGCGCGCCGTCGTAGCGAAACTCCGCGTCGTAGTCGTCCTCGACGACGTATGCGCCGGCGCCGCGCGCCCACGCGAGCAGCTCGAGCCGGCGCCGCAAGCCCATGACGATGCCGGTCGGGTACTGATGCGACGGCGTCACGTACGCAAGCCGCGCGTCGACGGGAGCGTGCGCGACGTCGAAGCCGTGGTCGTCGAGCGCGACCGGGACGAGCGTGCCGCCCGCGGCGACCACCGCGTCGCGCATCGCCGAGTAGCCCGGATCTTCGACCGCGACCGGGTCGCCGGGATCGACGAGCACGTCGGCGATCAGCGCGAGTGCGGCGCGCGTTCCTTCGACGACGATCACGTTGCCGGCGCCGAGCGTCACGCCGCGCGTTTGCCGCAGCTGCGCGGCGATGGCCTCGCGCAGCGGGCGATAACCGCAAGGATCGCCGTACCCGCGCGTCGCGTCCGTGTCGAGCCAGCGGTTCGCGATGCGCCGCCACGCCGCGGCGGGAAACAGCGAGAGATCGGGGACGCCGGGGCGGAACAGCCCGGGTTCGCTGCCGCCTTCCGGGTCGTGCGCGGTGACGAACCGCTGCGCGCGCACCGACAGCCGCGGCGGAACCGCGGCCAACGTGCCGGTGCTGCGCGCGCGCGGCGTCAGCCCGCTCGCGACGTAGGTCCCAGCGCCGATCCGCGTCTCGAGATAGCCTTCGGCCGCGAGCTGGTCGAGCGCTTGCGTGACGGTGTTGCGCGAGACGCCGAGCTGCTGCGCGAGCGTGCGCGATGCGTGGAGCCGCGTGCCGCCGGCCAGCTCGCCGGCCAGGATCGCATCGCGCAGATGCGTGGCGAGCTGGCGGTGCAGCGCGATCGCCGACGTGCGGTCCACAAAGAACGACATCGTTGCCTGAGCCCGTCGAATCGCGCGGGTCAGCCGCCGAGCGTCGGCGAGCCGAGGTCGAGCGCGGTTGACGCGATCACGCGCACGTCGGCGTACGCGCGCGCCAGCTCGCCGGCGAACTTCGACGCGTCGCCGACGAGCACGATGAAGTCGTCGGGTACGAAGCCGCGCGCCGCGAAGTCGCGCACCGCCGCGGCGTCGACTGCTTGCACGCGCCGCGTGAACTCCGCGAGCTCCGCAAGCGGCACGCCGTACAGCGCGTGCTCGGCGAGCGAGCCGGCGATGCCGTCGATCGTCTCGATCGAGCGATGAAACGCACCCGTCACCGTCGCCTTGCGCGACACGAGGTCGTCGTCGGTCGCGGGCGCGTCGACGAGCGACCGAATCGCCGCAAGCGTGACGTCGGTCGCCTCCACCGCGCGCGTGTGATCGACCAGCGTGGACGCGGTGAACAAGCCGGGCATGCGGCGCACCGACAGCGACGCGCCGGCGCCGTACGACAGGCCGCGCTTGACACGGATCTCCTGGTTGATGCGGCCGCTATACCCGTGCAGCACCGCGGCAGCGACCGTCGCCGCGTAATAATCCGGCGAGCCGCGCGCGATCGACACCCGTCCGGCGACCAGGGCGGTGCGGCCGGCATCGGGTTTGTCGACGATGACGACGCGCGTGCGCGGCGGCGGTATCACCGCGTCGGGCGGCGCGTCCAGCGGCGTGTCGGGCGCGCGCCACGAGCCGAGCTCGCGGTCCGCAAGCGCGAACGCGTCGTCGACCTCGAGATCGCCGCCGATCACGAGCACCGCGTCGTCGGGGCGATAGAAGCGCTCGTGGAACCATGCGACGCGGTCCCGGCCGAGCGCGCGCAACGTCGCGACGGTCCCGGCGACGGGGTGTCCGTACGGCGAGCCCGCGTACGCGACGCGCTGCGCGACGAGGCGCGCGACCGCGCCCGGGTTCGCGTACGTCAGCGCGAGGTCGGAGATCGATTTCGTGCGCACGCGCTCGACCTCGCGCGGTGCGAACGCCGGCCACCGCAGCACTTCGTCGAGCAGCGCGAACGCGTACGGAAAGGCGGGCGTCGTCGCGCTCACGCTCAGCAGCGACGCATCGAAGCCCGACCCGGCGTCGAGCCGCGCGCCGAGCGCGTCGCTTGCGGCGGCAAGCTCCGTCGCGCTGCGCGCCGTCGTCCCTTGCGTCAGCAGCGCGGCGACGAGCGCCGAAAGCCCGGCCTCGTCTGCGTGCTCCGCCGCGCTGCCGCCGCGCACCACGAGCTGCGCCGCGATCAACGGCAGGTTGCGCTGCGAGAACGCGACGACGCGCAGTCCGTTGTCGAGCACGCGTTCGACCGGCGCCGGCAGCGTCGCGTCGCGCGGCGCCGCGGGCGCGGGCAGCATCGAGGCAGTCACTCCGGCAAATACTCCACGACGGTGCGGTTTTCCGGGCGCAGATACGTTCGCGCGATGCGCACCACGTCGTCGCCGGTGACCGCGAGATACCGCGCGAGATCGTCGTTGACCAAGCCCGGATCGCCGCGATCGACCGTCGACTGCACCAGCATCAGCGCGACGCCGCTGTTCGTCTGCCGCGACCGCACGATGCTGCTCGCGATCTGCGTGCGCGCGCGGATCAGCTCCGCCTCGCCGGGCGGCTCCGCGCGGACGCGTTCGACCTCGGCTGCGAGCGCGGCCCGCACGGTGGGGAGCGCGACGCCGCCCGCGCACGTCACGCGAAAACCGAAGAGCCCGGGATGCTCGCGCAGATCGGCCGATGCGCTCGCATTGGTCGCGACCTGTCTGTCGTACACGAGCGACGTGTACAGCCGCGACGAGCGTCCCGCGCCCAGCAGCGTCTCGAGCACGTCGAGCGCGGGCGCGTCGGGATGCGCCGCGGACGGAATGTGGTACGCCTCTTCCGCGGCCGCGAGCGGCACGTTCGCGGCGCGGTACTCGAACGTGCGCTCCGCGGTCTGTTCGGGCTCGACGACGGCGACGCGCGGGATCGGCGGCGCGGGCGTCGGGATCGCGCCGAAATACGCGTCGATCCAGCGCGACGCCTCGTCGACGTCGAAGTCGCCGGACACCACGAGGATCGCGTTGTCGGGCCGGTAGTACGTCGCGTGAAATGCGACGACGTCGTCGAGCGACGCGGCGTTGAGCTCGTCGGGGCTGCCGATCACGCCGCGGCGGTACGGATGCACGGCGTACGCTTCGCGGTTGACGAGCTCGTCGAGCATGCCGTACGGTTCCGCGAGGATGCGCTGGTCGTACTCGCCGATCACCACGTCGCGTTCGGTCGCGAAATTCGCCGCGTTCACGTCGAGCGACGCGAGCCGGTCGGCCTCCGCCCACAGCAGACGCTCGAGGTGGTTCGACGGCACGACCTCGTAGTAGTTCGTGATGTCTTCGGACGTGAACGCGTTGTTGAAGCCGCCGACGTCCTCGGTGAGCCGGTCGATCGTCTCGGGCGCCGTACGCGACGTGCCTTTGAACATCAGGTGCTCGAAGAGGTGCGCGAACCCCGAGCGGCCGGCCGGGTCGTCCTTGCCGCCGACCCGGTAGGCGACGTTGATCGCGACCGAGGGCACCCGCCGGTTGACCACGAGGATGACGCGCAGACCGTTGGCGAGCGTGCGATCCACGTAGCTGATCGGCGCGACGTCGATCGCGATGGCGGGGATGGTCGGTAAAGCGGACACGGGCTCTCGATTCATCCGCACGCGTTGCCTCGGCACCTCTTGTCAGTGCCAACGGCACCGCTTGTCAGTGCCAACGGCACCGCTTGTCAGTGCCAACGGCACCGCTTGTCAGTGCCAACGGCACCGCTTGTCAGTGCCAACGGCACCGCTTACCGGCGCTTACGCATCCCGGCAACAGGAGCGGCGTGAATTTCGATTGACAATCGAACATGTGTTCGATAGAGTTAGCCTCCCATGGGCGTCGATCCGGCCTTTGCAGCCCTTCGCGAGCGTCTCGATCGCCGTCATCGTGAGGCGACGGCGGCGGCGTTCGCGCTCGGCGACGAAGCGTTGGTTCGGACCGAGATCGCCGCGCTGGATGCCGCGCTGGGTGGCGGCTTTCCGCGCGGGACGATCGGGACGCTCGAGGGGCCGCCGAGCTCCGGACGGAGCGCGCTCGCCGCGCGGCTCCTGGGGGCGGCGACGCGGCGCGGGCTGGGAGCAATCGTTGGGGTGCGCTTGTTCCCGCCCGCGCTCGCGGCGGCGGGCGTGCGCCTCGAACGGCTGCTGATCGTCCAGGCCGAGGACCCGGTGGCGATCGCGCGCGCGGCCGACATCGTGGTCCGCTCCGGCGCCTTCACCGTGGTCGTGATCCCGACGCTGCCGAGCGGGCGCGGCACGGGCTCCGCCACCTGGACGCGGCTCGCGAGCCTGACGCATCGCGCGAACGCGCTGCTCGTCGCGGTCGGCGACGAAGCGTCGGCGGAGCTGCGCTACTTCGCGTCGGTGCGGCTCGAAACGGCGATCGAGCGCGTGCGCTGGAACGGCCCGGCCGGCCACCTGGGCGAGCTCGCGGGCTACGACGTGCGCGCGGTGGTGCGCAAGCACAAACGCGCCGCCCCGGTGGGCGACGCGCTGGTGCGATGCGAGCCGTTCGAAGATCGTCCGCTACCGGCCGACGTGCGCGAACGCGTGCTCGCTACGGCGACCGCAGCGGCCGCAGCAGCATGGTGACGCCGCCCGCGGCGGCGAGCGCGTCGGCGTCGACCGCGAGCGCGCGCTCCGCGCGCGATGCGCTGGGACACGTCAGATCCGGCGACATCTTCCCGCGATACGCGACGAACGTCGACGAGCCGAACGACGCGCTCTTCATGCACGCCGCGCGCGGCAGCGCGTCGAGCGCGCCCGCGGCGCGCAAGTCGGCGAAGAAGCGTTTGACGAGCGCGAGCGGCGCGTGCTTGCGAACCGCCGCGTCGGCCTGCTGCAGCGCGGTGGTGCCGTCGGCGTACACGCGCAAACGGTATCCGGCGGTGTTGGTGGATCCGGAATTCACGATGAGCGCCTCGTCGGCCGCGTTCGGAATCCGCGCCGCCGGAACCGGCGGCGATCCCGAAGGCGCCGGCATCGGCCCGTACGTCGGCACCGCAAAAGCAAGGGCGAGAATCAGCGCGGAGATCATGCTGGATTCAACGTTCCCACACACCGCGGACGTTTCTCACGTCAACCGCCGGATGGCATCGGTGTACGCACGATCGTGCGCACCGAGCGACAGCACCATAACGATGCGATCCTTCTCGTCCAATGTGAACACCGCTCGCCATGCTTTTCCGCGAAACGTCAATGATGCGGCCCGAACGCCTTCCAAGCGACCGTGCTTTTTCGGAAATCGTTTGGGATCGATTTTCAGTGCGACGATCAGCGCTACGAGCGTTGGCCGAAAGGCTGGGTCGGTCGGATGCCGTCGAACGATCTTACCGGGATCGTGGTGGAACCCGACGCGCCAAGGGAGGCCGGCCGGCGTTGCTGTAGCGCTTACGTGGAGGTGTGTCGGCTTCGGCGATGGCGGCGAGCAGGACATCGGCGTCGACGAAGTCCGCGGCGGTCGCAGTCGCCATGCGGTGCGCGATCTCTTCATCGGTCTCGGCGCGGTCCATGTCGGGTGGGGGCACGAGCAGGTCCGCAACGCTGGCGCCAAGCGCGTCGGCGATGCGCTGGATGATGCCGATGCTGACGTCGGGTGCGACGCCGCGCTCGATCTTCGAGAGGGTTGGACGCGAGATGCCGGCGCGCTCGGCAAGTTGCGCTTGCGAGAGCCGCGCGAACGCGCGCGCGACGACGACGTTGACACTGAGGGCCTCCACGGCGGGGCTCGGCTTGAAAGCGTTCACGTCTCTCCTCTGCGTCGCAGCGTCGTCGCCGCTAGGGGCGGCCGCGACAGTTTATCATCCTGGCGATGGATTGTAAACTACGGGATTCAATTCGGAACCCGGCGATAGCGGTGCCCGTCGTCTGCGTTTGGGTTCCGGCGTTTCGGCTCGCCGTCGCACGGCTCACGCAGGCCGCGGTCGATCTCGATGCGCCGCTGGTGCTGGCCGACCGGATCGAGCGCGGGCGCGTCGTCGACTGCACGCTCACCGCGGCCGCGCTCGGGGTGCGGCGCGGGATGACGCTGGTCCAGGCGCAGGCGGTCGCCGTCGAGGCGCGGACGGTGTTCGACGACCCGGCGGCCGACGCGCGGGTGTGGGCGGAGATCCTCGAGGCGCTCGACGCGGCCTCGCCGATCGTCGAGGACGGCGGGCTCGGGCGCGCGTTCGTCGAGATGCACGGGATCGCGGGCGATCCCGCCGGCTGGCTGGCCGCGGTGCGCGGCACCCTCGCCGGGTTCGATCTCCCCGTGCGGGTCGGGTTCGGACCGAACCGGTTCGTCGCGCACGCGGCGACGTGGCGTGGCGACGGCCTCGTCTGCGAGGGCGATCCGGCGGCGTTCCTCGCCCCGCTCCCGATCGAGCTCGCGCTCGACGAGAGCACGTCGACGCGTTCGCGGCAGGCGATGGTGCGCGAGCGGTTGCGCCTTCTCGGCGTGACGACGCTCGGCGGGCTGGCCGCGCTCCCGCACGGGCCGTTCGTGCGGCGCTTCGGGGTCGAGGCCGCGCGCTGGCACGACCTCGCGCGCGGCGTCGACGACCGGCCGCTCGAACCGCGCAAGCGCGCGCTGCGCGTCGACCGCGCGCTCTACGGCGAAGGCGAGGCGAGCTCGCAGGAGCAGGTGCTGTTCGCGCTGCGCACGCTGGTCGGTTGGGTCGTCGACGATCTGTCGGCGGCGGGCAAGCGCGCGGGGCGGCTCGTGTTGCAGCTCGAGTGCGAGGACGGCGAGACGCGCGAGGTCGCGACGCGCGTCGCGCAGCCGACCGCGCTGCCCGCGACGCTGTTCGAGCTGCTGCGCGCGCGGCTCGAAGGCGTCGCGCTCACGGCGCCCGTCACCGGGCTGCGGCTCGCGGCCGAAGAGCTCGCGAGCGGCGGCGTCGCGCTGTCGCTGTTCGCGGCGAGCGATCCCGATCCGGACGCGATCGGCGTCGTGCTCGCGCGGCTCGACGCGGCGTTGGGCGAAGGGAAAGCGCTGCGCGCGCGCGTCGTCGACGGACCGCGCGTCGAGCGCCGCTTCACGTTCGAACCGTTCACCGTCGAGGCGCTCGCGACGAAAGGTCCGCAGATCGAACCCCCACCGCTCGCCGCGACCGCGACGCTGCAGCTGCGGCTCGTCGAGCCGCGTTCGGTCGACGTGCGCATGTTCGAAGGCGCGCCGCATTTCGTCGGCTCGCCGCCGCAGCAGGTGGTCCAGCTCGCCGGACCATGGCGCGCCGAGGAGCGCTGGTGGGCAGGCGCGACCGGCGAGGGCGCGCCGCTCGCGCGCGACGAGTACGACGTGTGCCTCGCCGACGGCGCGCTGTTGCGGCTCGCGCGCGAAGCTACGGGCTGGAGCGTGCGCGGCGTGTACGACTGAGCACCGGGCGCTCGTAACACAGGCGCACCGCAGACGCGGCGGGTACAGGGAGCGAGATGGACCCGCTGGACCCGCTGGACCCGCTCGAGCCGACCGACCCGACCGACGATGACGACGACGATGATGACGATGACGATGACGACGAGCTCGCGCCGCCGCAGTTCTACCTGACGACGTTCATCCCGCGGCCCGCGTGGTACGACCTCGGAACGGACGAAGCGACCGCGTTCTTGCAGAACCGCGTCGCGCAACTCAACGAGGCGTTCGTCGAAGACGACGAAGGCGTGATCTGGGCGTACCGCTACCACGTGATGGAGCGCGCGCGCGAGGTCGACGCCGTCGTGCTGCTGTGGATGATCACGTCGGATGAGGCGCTCGAAACGCTGGAGGGCACGCTGCGGCGATCCGACGTCAACAAGTACTTCGACTGGAGCGTCATCGGCGGCCCGCAGAACAACGCGCCGACCGACATTCTCGGCGCGTTTCTCGGCACGCTCCTCCCCGACGCGAACGAACAACCGCGCCCGAGCGAGAACTAACGCAACGCGCCGCCGCGCCGAACCGAGCTACGACGTATACGGTTCGAACGGTGCGACCGGGGCGAGGATGTCGTCCATCTGCCGGAAGGTCTCGGGATCGACGTCCAGGTCCGCGGCCGCGACGTTGTCGTCGACCTGCTCGGGGCGCGTTGCGCCGACGATCACCGACGACACGACCTCGTCGCGCAGACACCACGCCAGCGCGAGCTGTGCGAGCGTGCAATGCGTACGCTCGGCGAGCGGTTTGAGACGCTGCACTGCGTCGAGCACGGGCTGCGTGAAATAATCCTCCATCATGTCTTTCGACCGGCCCGCCGCGCGCGTGCCTTGCGGAGGGTTCGACGCGTCGGTGTACTTGCCGGTGAGGATGCCCATCGCGAGCGGCGACCAGACGACGTTGCCCAGCCCGTATTCGCGGCACGCCGGGAACACGCGCGGTTCGACGCGCCGCCACAGCGCGCTGTACTGCGGCTGATTCGACACCGGTTCGGCCCAGCCGCGCGCGCGAGCGAGGATCACCGCGGACGCGATCTGGTCGGCGTTCCACTCGCTCACGCCCCAGTAGAGAATCTTGCCCGCGCGCACGAGATCGTCCATCGCCTGGACCGTCTCTTCGAGCGGCGTCGTCACGTCGTAGCGATGGCATTGGTACAGATCGACGTACTCCACGCCGAGGCGCCGCAGCGACGCGTCGATCTGCTCGCGGATGTGCTTGCGCGAGAGGCCGCGGTCGTTGGGGCCGTCGCCCATTTGAAAGTAGACTTTGGTCGCGAGCACGATCGAGTCGCGCCGGAAGTCGCGGATCGCGCGGCCGACGACCTCTTCGGCCCCGCCGCGCGCGTAGACGTTCGCGGTGTCGAAGAAGTTCACGCCGCGCTCGTATGCGCGCTGAATGCAGGCGCGCGCCGACTCTTCTTCGACGCTGCCGCCGTAGGTGAGCCACGAGCCGAGTCCGACGGCCGAGATCTTGACGCCCCAGCGCCCAAGGTTCCGATAACGCACGAGCGGGGACGTACCCAATCGGAACCGGCGCTCCTTTCGAGCGGCCGAGTTGTGGGAACGATGCCCCTGATGAAGGACGTGAGATGACGGCCGGCGGCGACTCAGACGAGTTCGAGGATGCGCAGATCCTCGACGAGTCCGACGACGTCGGGGACGAGACCGACGACGTGGACCTGAGCGAGAACGACCCGGATCCCACCGCGGGCGCATCCGACATCGGCGGTCGTGCCGGTGACTTCGACCCCACCGCACCGATCGACGACAGCGGACTGGACGCCGACGATCAGCAAGGCGCCGGCGGCGGACAGACGGGCACGGGGCAGGGCCCGACCGATACCTGAGTCGGCGGCGGCGCGCGAGGTCGTCGTGGTCGTGAACCGCCACTCCCGCCGGACGGACCATCAGATCGACGCGCTTCACGATGCGCTCGACGCGCACGGGCTGCGCGTCGCGGCGTTCCACACGGAGACGTCCGAAAGCGGTTGCCGCAAGCTGATCCGCCGCGCGGCGAAAGGCGGCGCGCCGGAGATTCTCGTCGGCGGCGGCGACGGCACGATGACGCACGCCGTGAACGAGTTGGCGCACCGCGAGTGCATCATGGGCGTGCTGCCGTTCGGGACCGGCAACAGCTTCGCGCAGTCGCTGGGCATCCCGCCCGACGACGTCGCGGCGGCCGTCGCGGTGATCGCGCACGGGCATACCGTGCACGTCGACCTCGGACGCGTCAACGGCACGTACTTCGCGAACTTCGCGACGATCGGGCTGTCGTCGATCATCGCCGGCGCCACGCCGCGGCTGCTCAAGAAGATCACGGGACCAGTCGCCTACGCGCTCGCCGGCATCTTGCCGATGCTGACGCACCGCGCGTTTCGCGCCCGCATTCGCTGGAAGACCGGCCGGCTTGACGTGCGCACGCAGGACATCATCGTCGCCAACGGGCGTTTCTACGGCCATACGCCGGTCGCGCCCGACGCGACGATCGACGACGCGCGGCTGCGCCTCTTCACCACCGACAACGCGTCGTCGCTCGGCGCCGCGCGCACGTACCTCGCGATCGGGCAAGGCCGGCACGCGAGCCTGCCCGACTCGCACATCGTGACCGCGCGTTCGTTCAAGATCCGCACCCGCGCGCGGCAGCCGATCGCAATCGACGGCTCGCCGCTGGAGAAGACGCCGGCACGTTTCAGCGTCGCGCGCAACGCGCTGCACGTGTTCGTACCGCAGGCAGGCGTTGCGCATGGCTAGCGCGCTCGAGATACGGCTGTGGATCGTCGCGCTCGTCTGCACCGTCTTCGTGTTCGTGCTCGGCGCGCTGGTCGCGAACCGGCCGCCCACCAGCGTCGACATCGCGGCGGGCTCGCTGCGCGGCAGTGCCGTGCCGCTGGCGCTGTTCTTCACCGGGCTCGGCCGTTGGCCGGTGCTCCTGGGACTGAGCATCGTCGCGGCGGGCGCGGCGATCGCGCTGCGCACCGGCCTCACCGCGGCGGCGATCTTGTATGCGGCGCAGATTCTGTCGCAGGGTGCGAACGCGGCCGTGAAGCTGGTGTTCCACCGCGCGCGCCCCGACGCGTGGCTGCACATCCACGAGACGGACCTGTCGTACCCGAGCGGACATGCCGTCACGGCGGTCGTGTTCTTCGTCGGCTTCGCCATCCTCGCGTGGCACGCGCCGCTGCCGCGCCCGGTCGCGGGAACGATCGCCGCGGCGCTGCTCGCCTGCGCCGTCGGCATCCCCTGGTCGCGCATGGCGCTGGCCGCGCACTACTTTACCGACGTGGTGGGCGGCCTGCTGCTGGGCACGGCGTTCGCGTGCGCGGCGTTCGCGCTGATCCTGCGCTACGTCTCGATCAGGTCGATCAGCGCCGGGTAGACCAGCTCGGTGTGGGCCTGCAGCAGCGGCTCGATGACGTCGTGCATCTTCGGCAGGCCTTGCAGCACCACGCGCTGATAGTCGACGCCGTAGGCGCGCAGCGTCGCGAAACGGCGGTGGGCGTGCGCGTTGTTGATCACCGGGTCGTTCGCGTTGAGCACGAGCACGGCACGGCGCCCGTGCGTCCCGTGCGGTGCGCGGGCGATGTCGGTGGAGAGGCGCAGCGACTCGCCCAGCGCGCGCGTCGCGAAGCGCGGATACCCGTGCGACGGCGGCTGCTCTTCCTTCTCCCGCGGATCCCACCAGCCGAAGGCGTTGGGCAGCGTGCGCAGCACCGCGCCGAGCGCGTCGTTCAGCCCGCCGTAGAGCTCGTGCAGACCGCAGAACGGCGCGAACGCGATCCCGGTGTCGATGCGCGTGCGCGCGGCCAGCCAGCCGGCGAGCGTCGCGCCGACCGAAATCCCCGCCACCACGACGCGATCGCCGCAGAGCGCGCCGATCGCGACGGCTTCCAGCGCGGCGGCTTGGAGATCGGTCGCGCGCAGCGCCGCGATCGCGTCGGTCATGCGGTCACGATAGCCGTGCAGCGGCAAGCGCGGTACGACGACGGCGTGGCCGCGTGCGTGCAGCAAGGGCGCGAGCGTATCGTACTGCGGCGGGCTGTTCGTGAGCCCGTGCAGCAGCACGACGGCCGTCGGCGCCACGTCGTCGCCGACCCACCAGCGCGTAGGGTGCGCGACGCGCGGATCGGCGCGCTCCGCCGCGAGCAGCGCATCGAGCCGCGCGCGCGCCCGCGCAATGCGATCCGACGCTACCAAGGCCGCACTACACGCGCGGCACGCCGCGCATGACGATCCGCTCGATCCAGCGCAGCGGGCGCGTGTTCCAGGGATCGTGGCGCACGAGCGGATCGACCAAGATCACCTCGAGCCCGGCGAGCTTCGCGCCCAGCACGTCGGTGAACAGCTGATCGCCGATGACGACGACTTCCTTGGGTTCGAGCTCGAGGACTTTCACCGCACGGCGGAAGCCGTTGGGAAGCGGCTTGCGCGCGCGCGGGATGCACGGCACGCCCAGGTCCTTCGCGACCTGCGACGCCCACGGCGTGCCGTTGTTCGTGAGCACCGCCACCTGCACGCCCGCAGCGTGCGCGCGGCGCACCCACGCCGCATCTTCTTCGAGCGGGATGAGCGACCGGAATCCGACCAGCGTGTTGTCGAGATCGCAGATCGCCCCGCGAATGCCGCGCGCGCGCAGCTCGACGGGATCGATCTGCGAGATCCGCGTCGCGTACTTCGTCGGCCGAAAAAATCCGAGCATTAGTGTATGGAACCTACCCGTGCTTTGGGGACGAGCACCGTGACGCCGCCGTGGATGATCGTGAATTCCGCGGGGAGCCGCGTGAGAAATTCGCTGTCGGCGAAGACGCGGTGGTGGCGGTCGTGGACCGACCGCACGACGAAGCGCTTGCCGCGCACGGCCGTCACGTCCGGTGCTCGCTGGAAGCGCCGCAGCGCGACCGCGGCGAGGAGGCCGACGGTATGCCAGAACCCGTGCACGTCGATAGAGTACAGCCACAGCTCGCCGTCTTCGAGGCTTGCCTCCGGATTCTCGACCACGCCGCCGAACCGGTAGCTGTTCGCAATCGTCAGCTGAAGCGCGCGCAGCACGCGCTTCGAGCCGTCCTCCGATTCGATCTCCAGATGCATCGCGCGCTGAAACCGAAGTGCGCGCACAGTCGTGATCGGGATGGCGAGCATGCCGAGCCGTTTTTTCACCTCGCTCGTCTGCAAGCGCGTGACGCGCGTCGACAACCCGATCGACGCCTCGTTGAAGTAGCGTTTGCCGTTGACGCAGCCGACGTCGAGCGACAGCGGAACGCCGTCGTCGACCAGCGCCGCGACCTCGTCGGGATCGGACGGCACGCCTAGCGTGCGCGCGAGCTCGTTGAACGTGCCGAGCGGGAGCACGGCGAGCGGCAGTCTCGTCTCGACCAGCCCGTCGATCGCGGTGAGCAGAGTACCGTCGCCGCCGCCGACCACGACGGCGTCGACCTCATCCTTGTGGGCGACGATCGCTTTCGAGAGCCTCTCCTTGCTGGCGTCGAGCTGAACCTCGATCACCTCGTGACCGCGCTCGCGGAAGGCCGCGGCGACGCGGTCGCGCGCGGCTTGACCACGGCGAGCGCGGGCGTTGACCGCGAGGAGGACGCGTTTTCCCATCCCCCGGCCCTTACCCAGCCGGGCGGCCGGGGAATGCTCGTCGTCGAACGACGCGCGATGGCACGGGAGCTGCAGATCCTCTGGGTCGATGCGTTCACCACGACGCCGCTGGCCGGCAACGCTTGCGCCGTCGTGCTCGACGCGCGCGGGCTCGACGACGCGACGATGCAGGCGATCGCGCGCGAGACCAACCTCTCCGAGACGAGCTTCGTGTTCCCGGGCGAGGGCGAAGCAGACTTCGTCGTGCGCTACTGGACGCCGATCGGCGAGATCCCGCTGGCCGGACATCCGACGATCGCAACGACGCACGCGCTGCGCGAAACGGGCGCGATCCCGGCCGGTCAGGATATCGTGCGCCTACGGATGCCGGCGGCGCTGGTCCCGGTAACGATCCGCGCCGGAACCCCGACGATCTACGCGATGTCGCAGCCGCCGCCGGTCTTCCTGAGCACCGTGCCGCGCGCCGAAATCGCGGCGGCGCTGCACCTCGACGACGCCGATCTGCTCGCCGGCACGACGCCGCAGACGGTGAGCACGGGGACGCCGCAGCTCATGATCGCGCTCGCGTCGCGCGAAGCGCTCGACCGCGTCGAGCCGGATCGCCGTTCGCTGTTCCGCCGCGACCGCGACTGGTTTTCGGTGCACGTCTTCGCGCGCGGGGATGTCCTTCGACAGGCTCAGAATGACAGCGTCGCGCTGGTCGCGCGCCATTTCGCGGACTTCGGCGACGTCATCGAGGACCCGTTCACCGGCTCGGCGACGGGCGGCATGGCAGCGTACTGCGCGCGCTACGGCATCGTGCGCGAGCGTTCGTACGCCGTCGAGCAGGGGATGCACGTGCACCGGCCCGGGCGCGCACACGTCGAGGTCGGCGGCGATCCGCCGGACGCCATCGGTCGGATCACCGTAGCGGGGCCCGCCGTCACCGTGCTGCGCGGAACGATGACGCTGTGAGCCCACCGCCGGCCACGAGCGTGCGGCGCATCGTCGTGCCGTACCATCACGCCGAGCCGGTGCCCAAACTCGCGGACGCGTTTGCCGCCGACGATGCCGTCATCGTGTCGAAAGGTCCCGCCGGCGCGATGCTCGTGCGGCTGTACGAACAGGTCGCCGCGCGGGTTGCGGCGAGCGATCTGCCGGTCGTCGTCGCAAGCGGCGACTGCACGACGGCGCTCGCAATCGTCGCGGGCTTGCAGAAGCGCAGTACCGCGCCCGGCGTGATCTGGCTCGACGCGCACGGCGACTTCCACACACCGCGCACGACGCGCAGCGGCTACTTCGGCGGGATGGCGCTCGCGATGCTGGTCGGACGCGCGGGTGCCTCGTTGGCGCAAGCGATCGGACTGAGCGCGATCACCGAGGACGCGTGCGTGCTCGCCGGCGCGCGCGATCTCGACCCGGCCGAACGCGACGCGCTCGATGGCTCTGCGATACGCCGCGTCGACGACGTCGCGGCGCTTTCGCATGCGGCGCTGCCGCCGCCGCCGTGGTACGTGCACCTCGACGTCGACGTGATCGATCCGAGCGAGTTGCCGCCGCTGCGTTTTCCCGCGCCCGGCGGCCCCGGCCTGAACACCGTCGCAGCGGCGCTGCGAGCGCTCGCATCGCGCGGCACGATCGCCGCCTTGGGCCTCGCGTGCACGCTCGCTCCGAAGGCATTCGAACAGCGTGACGCGCTCACGACGATCGCACCGCTGGTCGACGCCGCGTTCGCATCGGCGTCGACCCCGGGATAGCCCGTCAGCTCGCCGGCTGGTCCGTCGCGTTCGCGTCCGGCATGACGACGGTCGCCGAACGCCCGCGCAAGCCTTTGAACAGCGCGCCGATCGTTCCGAACAATCCGACGAGCGCCGTGAGTAGCCCGCCGATCGCGGTGGTCGACTCTTGCAATCCGGCGATCGTCGTCGTACGGTTGACTTGAATGCGCACGAGCGGCACGGCGATGGCGTCGTCGGCGAACGACAAACGGACGTCGACGGGCTGCTCGCCTTCTTTGGGGAAGTCCACGAACCACCGCCACACGCGCTCGTTCTGATACGTCGTCTTCGCCCCCGCGAACGACGTGACCGCATTCGATGACGGCGGACCGTACGTCGCCTTCGCCGCCGGCATCTGCTGCGGTTTGGCGAGCGGGCAGTAGACGCTCAGATCGACGGGGATCTGCTCGCCGATGGTTGCCATCGACGGCGCCGTCAGCGACGCCGTGCACGGTCCGATCGTTTCGGCACACGGCGTCGCACCGTTGCACGGCGCCGCTGCTTCAGCGGGACTGCACTCGCGCTGCGTGCACCACGCGACGTTCTCTTTCTTGCGCAGCTCGAAATCGGTGGCGGAGCGCAAGTGTCCGAGCTGTGACGACGAGACGATCGACAAGCTGAACGCGAGCACGGCCAACCCCGCGAGCGCTGACCCGCGCCACGGCTGGGACGCGACGACGCGCGGCGCAGACATGTCGGTTCCGGCGGCGGTCGCGCCGACGGCGGCGACGGCGACGGCGTGCCGCTTCTCGCTGCGGTCCGCGACCACCGCGAAGAGCGCGGTGATCAGCGCGAGCACGAGCCATCCGACCGGCGGCCCAAGGTGCCGCACGATCTCCGACCAGTCGTTGGTTTGGCTCAGCCGCCACGCTTCGAACGCGAGGAATGCAAAAAACAGGACCGCCGCGACGAGGACGGCGATTGCGATGCGGCGCCGCACGGTCGTGGACGTCGCAGAACTCAACCCCTGGACGATGTCGGTCATCATCTGCAGCCCGACGTTCGGCCGCAACCGCTCGGTCGCCCTGCCTGTTATGGTCCAGCAATGTCCGTTCAGACCACCCGCACCGTACGCTCGCTCGCGCGCGTGATCCCCGCCACCGCCACGCTCGAAGGCGGCGGCTTCCTCGTCCACCGACCGGTCCCGACCCGCACGGTCGACCAAGTCGATCCGTTTCTGCTGCTCGACGAGATGGGTCCGATGGATCACGCACCCGGCGAAGCGATGGGCGCGCCCGATCACCCGCACAAGGGCTTCGAGCTCATCACGTACCTGCTCGCCGGCGAGATGGAGCACCTCGACTCGCACGGCAACCACGGAATCTTGCACGCCGGCGACGCGCAGTACATGCTCGGCGGCACCGGGCTCGTGCACTCCGAGATGCCGAGCGAGGCGTTCAAACGCAGCGGCGGCCATCGGCACGGCTTCCAGATCTGGGTGAACCTGTCGCGCGCCGACAAGGCCCTCGCCCCGCGCTACAAAGACGTCGGCGCCGCGTCGATCCCGGTCGTAGAGCCGTCGCCGGGCGCGACGGCGCGCGTGCTCGCGGGCGACACGTTCGGCGTGACCGGCCCCGTGCACACCGCGACGCCGTGGACGTACGTGCACGTCACGCTCGCACCCGGCGCGCGCGTCGAACAGCCGGTCCCGAACGGCTGGACGGCGACCGCATACGTCTTCGGCGGCACGGGTCACATCGGCGCGCGCGAAGTACGCCGCGGCGACTACGCGGTGTTCGCGAACGACGGCGACACGATCGCGCTGGAAAACACCGGCACGACGCAGCTCGACGCACTGCTGCTGAGCGCGCAACCGATCGGCGAGCCGATGGTGCGCTACGGCCCGTTCGTGGTGAACTCGGTCGACGAGATCGACCGCGCCTTCGAAGACTTCCGCGCAGGCCGCTTCGGCGAAATCAAACCGGTCGTCGCGGAATAGGTCCGAAGAGCGTCACCGATGCTCGCGGGCAATTTGTGCCGTCCGACGACATGCCGATGCTGAACATTCGCGATAATCGCTTTACCGCTATCGGTGTCGCGCTCTTCCTCCTCGTCGTATTCGCATCTATCCTCGGCTACCGTGCCGTCGCCCACAGGGATAGGATCGCATCACTTACCCGAGACTTTGCGCGAATTCAGCAGTCGAACGGTCGTGATCGTGCAATGGCCGCACGATTGCAGGCGGCACGCGGCGATCTCAAGGCACAATTCTTTTCGACGATGGATATGAGCGCCTTCAACGTTGGTAACGCCTCCGCCGCTGCTTCTTTGATGTCGAGCCGGCTTGAGCGTCTGGGAAAGCACGTTCGCGATGTCGACGTTGTCGTTCTGAAGGCGCGGAGTCTAGCCGATCGACAAGACGCCGCGCACATTCGGCGCGACACGTCGATCGCGCTGAACCGCCGCGTGCGCGTGACTGAATTGGTGAACGCGATGAAGGCGGTCTTCGATGATTTTCGCGCAAATCCGTACGCATCGGGCTCAACCTCGGAACTCGGCGGCCAACTCGGTCACGACGCCTATGCGCTCTCGAAGAGTCTCCGAATCATCGCCGAGGACTGTGGACAAGCCATCGAGCGGCGGAAAACCACTGCCGCCACGATCCGGCGAGAACTCCTCCGCCTCCAGCGCGCGAGCCCATTTTCTGTATAGACGCCCCTGATTCCCGACCCCGCGCGCCCTTCGACAGCAGTGTGCTAACGCGGTTCGCTCCAACAGCATAAACGCATAGCCGACCCGGGAGGCCGAACGTATGTTCGGGTACCTTTCGAGTCCCGATGCCCGACTCGCCCGAATACGCCGAGCTCCACTGCTGGTCGAACTTCAGCTTTCTTGAAGGGGCCTCGCACCCTGAGGAACTGGTCGAGCACGGTCTCGCCTTGGGGCTGCGCGGGATCGCGCTGACCGACCGGGACGGGCTCTACGGGGCGGTTCGCTTCGCCAAGGCCGCCGCCGCGACGCCGCAGTTCGCCGCGCTGTGCGGCGCCGAGCTGACGCTCGAGACTGCGACCGCCGAACCGATCAGACCCAGCCGGGCGGCGCGCTCGGCCAAGGACGTCCCCACCGACACGCCGCGGCTCGTGCTGATCGCCGCCGACAAAGCCGGTTACGCCAACCTCGCCAGGTTGATCTCGACCGCACAGCTGCGCGGGCGCAAGCGCGATGCGCGCCTTCGGCTCGAGGATCTCGACGGCCGCACCAATGGGCTCGTCGCGCTCTCGGGCGGGCGCAACGGGATCGTCGAGAAGGCGCTGCTGCGGCGCGACACCGACGGCGCGATCGCGCTGGGCGCGCGGCTGCGCGACCTCTTCCCCGGGCGCTTCTATCTCGAGCTGCAGCACCACGCCCGGCCCGAGGATCCCGCGCTGATCCGCGCGATGGTGCGTCTGGCGATGCAGCTCGACGTGCCGTACGTCGCGACCAACGGCGTCGCGTACGCGGCGCGCGCCGACGCGCAGCTATGCGACGTGCTGACCTGCGTGAAGTACGGCGCGGCGCTGCAGAACGCGGGCACGCTGCTGCGCCCCAACCACGAGCACGACCTCAAGTCGCCGGCGCGCATGGCGCGGCTGTTCGCCGAGTTCCCGCTCGCGATCGCGAATACGCTGGCGATCGTCGAGCGGTGCGCGTTCCGGCTCGACAAGCTGCGCGGCGAGTTCCCGCTCTTTCCGATCCCCGGCAACGAGGCGTCGGCGCATTCTTATCTGCGCACACTCGTTTTTGAAGGTGCGAAGCGGCGCTATCCGCAGCCGCTCGATCCCAAGGTCGAGCGCCAGCTCGAGTACGAGCTCGGCATCATCGCGCGCATGGACCTCGCCGGCTATTTCCTGGTGGTGTGGGACATCGCCAACGCCGCGGCGCGGCTCGGCGTGCTCGCGCAAGGGCGCGGTTCCGCGGCGAACTCCGCCGTGTGCTACGCGCTGGGCATCACGGCGGTCGATCCGATCGAGGGCCAGCTGCTGTTCGAGCGTTTCTTGAGCGAAGAGCGCGGCGAGGTCCCCGACATCGACATCGACTTCGCGCACCAAGACCGCGAGCAAGTGATCCAGTACGTGTACGAGCGCTACGGGCGCGAGCACGCGGCGATGGCGGCGGAGGTCATCACGTACCGCACGCGCTCGGCGATTCGCGACGTCGGCAAAGCGCTCGGGCTCACGCTGGGCCAAGTCGACGCGATCGTGCGCGAGTACGACACACGCGAGTCGCTCGCGGGCGCCGTCGGCGCGCTGCACGTCGAGGAGAAGCCGCTGCCGGTGTCGGTCGCCAAACGGCGAGATCTCGACGCGGGCTCGAACATCCTGATGTCGCGTGAGGACGACGCGCCCGCTGCAACGCCCGGCCGCCTGCACACGCCGGGCTTTCACGACGCCGACGAACAGCGCGCGGATCCCGACGTGCACTTGCGCGGGCCGGTCGGCGGTGAGCTCGGTGCGCTGCTGCTGCGCATGTGCCGGCGCATCAACGGCTTTCCGCGGCACATGGGGATCCACAGCGGCGGGATGGTGATCACGCGCTCGCCGCTGGTCGAGGTGGCGCCGGTCGAATGGGCCTCGATGCGCGACCGCACGATCGTGCAATGGGACAAAGACGACCTGTCCGATCTCGGCCTCATCAAGATCGACCTGCTGGGTTTAGGGATGCTGTCGCTGCTGCGCGACGCGTTCGCGCTGCACCGCCGCCGTTATCCCGAGCGGCCTCCTTTGTCGCTCAACGACGTCCCCGCCGACGACCGCCCGACGTACGAGATGCTGCAGTGCGCCGACTCGATCGGCGTCTTCCAAGTGGAGTCGCGCGCGCAGATGTCGATGCTGCCGCGGCTGAAGCCGGCGTGCTTCTACGACATCGTCATGCAAGTCGCGATCATTCGCCCCGGCCCGATCCAAGGCGACATGATCCACCCGTTTCTGCGTCGCCGTAACGGCTTGGAGCCGGTGACGTACCCGCACCCCAAGCTCGAGCCGATCCTCGAACGCACGCTGGGCGTGCCGCTGTTCCAAGAGCAAGGGATGCGCATGGCGATGGAAGCCGCGGGGTTTTCGGCCGGAGAAGCGGATCGCTTGAGGCGCGCGATGGGACACAAGCGCTCGCGCGAGCGCATGATCGAGCTTTATCCACGGCTTGTGGATGGAATGGTGCATAACGGCATCCCGCGCGAAGACGCCGACAAGCTCTACCACATGCTCGAAGGTTTCGCCGACTACGGATTTCCGGAGTCCCACGCGGCCTCGTTTGCGTTGCTCGCCTACGCGTCGGCGTACGTGAAGTGCCATGAGCCCGCCATCTTCTGCGCGGCGATCCTCAACGTGCAGCCGATGGGCTTTTATTCAACCGAAGTGCTCGTCAACGACGCGCGCCGCCACGGCGTCGTCGTGAAGCCGGTCACGGTGAACGAGAGCGAGTGGTGGAGCTTCGTCGACAAGGACGGCGCGCTGCGCCTGGGCTTCCATCTCGTACGCGGGATGGGCGAAGTGCAGCGCGACCGCCTCGAACGCGCGCTGTCGCATGGTGCCCGCGAGTTCGCGGACTTGCTCGACTTCGCGCGGCGCACGATGCTCGAGCGCGACGCGCTCGAGAACCTCGCCGCCGCGGGCGCGTTCGCGCCGTGGTATCCGACGCGGCGCGAGGCGATGTGGGCGCTGCGTGGTCTCGACGAGCGCGAGGCGCGCGGCGAGCTGGGCCGCGCGATGGAGATCGTCGACGAACCCGTTGCCGTATTACCGAAGCTGACCGCGATCGAGCAGACGACGCTCGACATTCACGCGACCGGCGTGAGCGACGTGCAGCCGATCGCGCACGTGCGCCCGTTCCTCGACGCGCAGAACGTACTCGCCGCGAGCCGCTTGACGGCGATGCCGAAGAACCTCGTGTGCAAGATCGGCGGTCTCGTCATCACGCGCCAGCGCCCCGGCACCGCGAAAGGCTTCGTGTTCCTGACGATCGAGGATGAGACCGGTCTGGTGAACGTGATCGTGCGCCCCGACGTCTACGAGCGCAACCGCCGCACCATCCGCACCTCGCAGTGCCTCATCGTGGAAGGCGTGCTGCAAAAAGAATACGGCTGCGTCGACGTGATCATGAAGCAGTGCTGGTCCTTGGACGCCCACGGGACGGCGGAGAAGGTGCGCGCGCGGAACTTTCACTGACAAGACGCCGCTGGACGCGCCGAGGCCAACTCTCACGATTTCTCGGCCCAAACTAAGACTTACCCTCGGCCGGACTTTTCTCTTGTGCTAACGAAGTTGATGCGCGTGGGGTCTCGCGGCTCACATTCGTTCAAAGTATGAGGCGTTATTCCGTGCGATCAAGAGCATTCACACTCGACATTACCAACTATCGGAGCTTTAGCGCCCCCGCGGTGGCTACGCTCAACGTCAGCGCTGGATTAATCGCAATTGTCGGGCCGAATAATGCAGGCAAATCGAACATATTGAGATTGCTGTTCGAACTTCGCCCGCTATTTGAGATCGCTTCACGGAAAAACGTTAGCCCTAATCTCGTCGGTTTACTGACCTCCGAATCAGGACTGGAGTTAAACCGGGTTCCCGATCCTGAATCCATCTTTTCAAACACGAACGATGCCGACCTGAAACTCTCGATAACGGTCGATGACGATGTTGATTCACTTCCCGCGAACGTCCCGTCCGAATTAACTCTGAGTATCGGGCGCAACGTCGCTAATAACGGACGCCGGACTGTCACATGGTCCGTTCGACACGGGACGTCCCAATTCACAAGTCCGGCGCTACACCATGTCGGCACGACGCAGGTCGCACCCATCGACGTGCAGGTCATTTTTGAACTTGAGCCATATCGGCTTGCGTTCGAGATCCTCGCCAACTCATTCTACATCGGCAGCTTCAGGAATATTACCAACCAGGGTGGTAACGCTGAATATTATGACCTAGTCGTCGGCGACGCATTCGTTGCTCGCTGGAGTCAAGCCCAAGCTGGTGGAAGCGTAACAACAGCCCGGATTACACAGACGGTAATACAGGACTTAGAAACCGCGTTTGGTTTTCGTCGCCTGCAGATCCTCTCCAGCGATGACCGTAAGACCTTACGATTGTTTGTCGATGGGCATCCACAGAGCCTAGACGAATTGGGTGGTGGAGTGTCCCAGTTTCTCATTACGTTGTTTAATCTCGAACTCAAACGCCCGGCGCTTGTGCTCTTAGACGAACCCGAATTGGGTCTTCACCCACAGCTACAGCTTGACTTTTTGACTGCAATTGCTAAGCGAGCGGGCTTTGCCACAATGTTCTCAACGCATAGCCTAGGTCTCGCTCGCGCCGCCGGGGACGTTATATATACCGTCACTAGGACAGGGCCTAAAGGTGGTTCGATCCTCCGAAAGTTTGATGACATTAACAACCCCGTAGAGTTTATCGGGGAATTGAGCTTCGCCGGAAACTACGATTTGGGATATCGCAAAATTCTCCTCATTGAGGGACCAACCGAACTCAAACTATTTCGCAGAATACTGCAGCGTCTCGGAGCGGCACATAAGATAACGCTCATACCATTAGGTGGAAATTCGCTAATTAGCCGAAGTGCCGTTCACGGCTTAGTTGAAATCCGCAGATTGTCGCCGCAGGTCTTTGCCGTTGTGGATAGTGAACGAACAACCAAGAGCCAGACTGCGGCACCGGATCGCCGGAGTTTTGCGCGGAACTGCGCGCGCCTTGGCATTTCGTGCCACGTGTTGCAGAGACGCTCAATTGAATCGTATTTTACCGACCGCGCGATCAAAGCCGTCCTTGGACAGGACTACTCCGAGCTCGATGCAATCGAGCCCGTCCCTTCGAAATGGCCGAAGGCCTTGAACTGGAAAATAGCGGACGCGATGGAATTGGATGACTTCCGGGGCGATGACCTAATCAAATTCTTAAAGGCTGTAGTTGAAGCGTCGTAATTCTATTTAGAATTTTGCGCATTTGGCGCTCAGGCTGTCGTCAGAAATGCTCAAGCGTGGCGGGTGTTTAATGCATCAACGCGGCCGCGATCAGACGGTCGATGCCTTCATACAGCGCCGCAGGCTCGGTGGCGAGCGAGATGCGCACGAAGCCTTCACCGCCCGGTCCGAACGCGGTGCCGGGTGCGACTGCGACGCCGTGCTCGCGCAGCAGCGTGAACGCGAAGTCGCGGCACGACAACCCGCTCGCGCGCACGTCGGCCCACACGTAAAACGCGCCGCTCGGCGGCAGCGCCGGAACGTTCGCAGCGGAGAGCCGGCGGCAGACTTCGTCCCGCCGTTCGCGATAGGCCGATACCATCTCCGCGACTACATTCTGCGGCCCGGTCAACGCCGCCAGCGCGGCGTACTGCGCGGGCGCGTTGACGCACGAGATCAGCGGCTCTTGCAGCTTCGCGATCTGCGCGATCGCACGCGGCGGCGCGGCAACGTAGCCCACGCGCCAGCCCGTCATCGCGTACGTTTTGGAGAACGTGAAGATCGCGATCGTGCGCTCCGGATCGGCGACAGCCGCGGCGCTGACGAAGCGGTCGTCGAACACCGTGGCGTCGTAGCACTCGTCGGAGACGATCCACAAGTTGCGCGACGCCGCGAACGCGGCGATCTCGCGCATGCGGTCGCGGTCGATCACCGCGCCGAGCGGGTTCGACGGCGAGTTCAGCAGCACGACTTTCGTGCCGGCATCGCAGAGCCGTTCTAGGTCGACGATCGCTGGCAGGAAACCGTTCTCGCGCACGAGCGGGTACGCCAGAATGCGCGCGCGCAGCATCGTCGCCATCATGGCGAAGTTCGGCCAGCCGGGATCCGGCAGCAGAATGCCGTCGCCGGGATCGAGCAGCGCGGAGAGCGCGGCGAAGATCCCTTCCACGCCGCCATTGGTCACGACCACCTCGTTCGCGCTGACGTCGTAACCGTTGCGCGTGCGAATCTTTTCCGCGAGGGCGTCGCGCAACTCGGGTATCCCGGCGTTGGAGACGTAGCCGGTCTTGCCGGCGCGTGCGGCGGCATCGGCCGCGTCGACGACGTGCGTCGGCGTCGGGAAGTTCGGTTCGCCCACCGCCAGCACGATCGCACCGGGCGTCTGCCACGCCGCATCCATGATCTCGCGGATCCCGGAGCGCGGCATCCCCGCGATCGTGGCGCTGACGTCCGCAACGCGTTGATCGATCATCACCGGTGCAGCGTCTCCCGGGCGTGGGCGAGCATCTCGGCCATCGGCGGCAGATCGCCCGGGTGCACGCCGCGGTGCAGCCAGCGGATCACGCCGTCCGCGTCGATCGTCGCGGCGCCCGGGTTCTGCGCGGCGTCCTCGATGCGCGTCGCGTCCCAGTCCTGGCGAAATCCGGCAGCTTCGTTCTCGTCGCGGCGCTGCACGAGCGCTGGCGTCGTCTTGAGCTTCGAGAGGTCGAAGTCGTCGAAGCCCATCGCCTTGTACGTGTGCATGTCCTCGTCGCCGATGCACTGCGCGCGGTCGTTGTGGCGCGCACAGAAGTCGTCGGCTTTGGCTTGCGATCCGATCGTCACGCAGCGCACCGTGATGCCGCTGGCGGCGAACTCTTGGTCGACCTCGCGCAACTGCGCGAGCGGCTCAGCGAAGAACCGTCAACCGACGTGGCGCAGCCACACGACGAGCGCGGGCAGCGGGACGTTCAAGTCGAGGACGCTGCGCGGCGCGGGGTCGCCGGCGGCGAGTGGAGCGGTACTCATCGCAGCGCGCGCTTCCAGAGATCCCAGGCGCGTGACACCAGACCCGCTTGCGTCGCCGTCGCGCGGCGTGCTTCGTCGCCGCTGAGATACGTCGGGTTGCCGAGCCGCAAGGCATCGGCTTGGAGCTGCGCGTCCTGGCCGGTGTAGTACGCGCGGAACACCGCCTCGGGGATCGAGCCGGCCACGGCCACCATCCCGTGGCCGCGCATCAATGCGACGTTGGCGGTTCCGAGCGTGCGCGCGAGCGCGTCGCCGAGCGGCTGCGAGCTCACCAGCATGTCGGTTGCAGTGCCGCCGGCGTCACGGATCTCGAACACCGGCACGCCTGCGCCGAGAAAGGCGCCCATGTGGAACACGGGCTGCAAACGGACCGCCGACACGCCGAACGGAATCACCGCCGCCGTGTGCGCGTGCACGATCGCGTTCACATCCGGACGCACCTTGTAGATCGCGCCGTGGATGAAGCGCTCGAGGTAGCTCGTGCGCCCGCTCGCGTCGAGCGCGTTGCTGTCGAGGTCGTACGTCATGATGTCGGCCGCGGTCACGAGCGCCGGTGCCATGCTGCGCGCCAAGCGGTAGCGGTTCGGGTTTTGCGGATCGCGTACGCTGACGTGGCCGAAACCGTCCACGACGTTCTCGTGAGCGAGGATACGGTTCGCCGTCACGAGGTCGTCGATCACCGCGGCCGCGGCGTCGCCATCCGCGGCGCGGGCACGCGGCGGCACGAGGACCGTCGCGGCGAGCGTCCCCGCGACGAACGCGCCGCGTTTCATCGGGCGGCCTCTAGAAGGCGGTGATACCGTTCGGCGAGCCGTTGCCGGTCGGGCCGTCGTACCCCGATCCGGCGCTGCACAGGTACGTGTCGCTGCATGCGCCGTTGCTTCCGGATGTAACGTCGAACAACCCGCGGCGCGACGTGTAGAGTTTGCGCGCCGGGAAGTCCGCGTCGTCCGAGTCGCGGTTGCCGTTGGGGCCGTAGCCCGCCAGGCCGTAGATCGCGGCGATCGCCGGCGAGCCGATGCTGGTGCCCGCGAGGACGTGCCATCCATTCGGTCCGAAGAGGCCGCTCGAGTCGTACTCGGCGACGTTGTCCGCAGCATACGCCACGTCGCCGTAGATTCGCGACGGGAACGTTCGGGTCCGCCCCTGCTCGTCGGTGAATGCGCCGACGCAGTTCGGATCGGCTTGCTGCCAGGGCGGCATCCGTTCAACCGCGCTGCAGCCGCTTCCGGTGCTCGACCACACCGTCTCGCTCCACCCGCGCGCGACAGTCGCATCCTGCCACAGCTCCGTGCCGCCGACCGCGACCACGCTCGGAAACGCCGCGGGGATCAGCGGCCCGATCACCGTGCCGTCCGATTGCGTGGTGGACATGTAGCTGAAGTCGCCGCTGCCCGCGACGACCGCGATGTTCGGGTGAACGTAGTACGCCAGCAGGCCGCCGTTTGCGATCGGCCCGGGGTCGGTCGGCGACTCGTTGGTCACGTAGCTGTTGGAGATCGCGGCCGGTTCGAACTCGGCCGCCTCGTTCACTGCCGCGCCCAGATTGTTCATGAAGTCGTCGTCCGACTCCACGAGCAGGATGTTGCACTTGGGACAGTTCGCGGACACCACCTCGAGATCGAGCGCGGTCTCCACCTGCCAGCCCGCGGAGGCCGGCGGCGCCAGGGGCGGCAACGGCGCGGCCTTGCCTTTTTGATTCACCTTGCGAAAGCAGCGGTTCGCAACGGTGCACGGCGGTAAGCCGTAGCGCGCGCGATACACCGCGAGATCGTGTTCCGCTTGCGGCGTGTCGTACGCATCCACGATCGCGATCAGCGCGTCGTCGCCTTTGGTGCGTGCCGCCGTCGTGAGACGATAGGCCGATTGCAGGTCGGCGGGGCCGAGGCCGTCCGGCGCGACGCGCGCGGAGACGGACCGCTGCGCCGATTCGGTCGCGGTCGCCGCGGCGTTTTGCGTGACGACGTACGACGTGCAGCGCGCGCGGCCCGGCCCGACGGGGCCGCACACGGGCTTCAGAACGCCCGCGGCGACGCTTTCCGCAACGGTCTTGAACTGACGGCCCACCGACGCGGGCGCCGTCTGGTTCGCGGGATGGGGCGCGATCGTCCCCGAGCCGCCGCATCCTGCGAGGAAGAGCGCGCTCGTCATGAGCGCGCCGGCTGTCGTTCGCTGCATTCGCCTACCTCGGTTGCAAGGCAAAAGACGCCGCGCTCCCGCTCACGGGCTTTTCCTCATTGTCGGCTCCCGGCTCGGGCGGGCTCACTTCCCTGCACAGGGGGCAAGCGTGCGCGCGGTCTCAGCGCGTCGGGCGGTCTTTCAGCCGGATCGCGGCCTTCGTCGCGGTGTGCGTGGCCGAGAACGCGACGACTTTGGCGTCGAAGAGGCCCGCGCGCGCGATCGCCGCGCGAACGTCGCTCTCGCCGACGGCAGCGCCCTTGCCCTTGGGGTGCACGATCCACAGCGCGCCGGCGGGCGTGAGATGCGCGCGGTCGCGCGCGATCTCGTCGAGATCGGCCGGACGCGACACGCCTTGGAAGATGATGTCGAACGATCCGCGCAGCGCTGCCGCCGGTGCGTCCGCGAGCGCGCCGCGCAACTCGGCGAGGAAATCTTCGTCCACGATGCCGCGCGCGTGCACGCGCGCGCTGCGGCGCACGCCGAGCTTCTCCAGGCGCGACTTCGGATTGCCGATCGCGTGCGCCCAGCGCTGCGCCGCGACCGGTCCGAGCTGCAATTCGACGGTGACGTCGGGCAGCGCGAGCCGCAGCGCGTCGCCGTCGGCGGCGATGCTCGTGAGCGCCGCGAGCGGCATCGTCAGCCGATGGCCGCCGGACAGCCGCAACTCGCTCGAATCGAGATGCGCCTTCGCCTGCGCGGCCTTGCCGTTGACGCGTGCGACGCAGACGGCTTCCTTCCCCACAGCCTTGTACGGCTTGGCGGCGCGCCGTCAGCAAACCCCCGGCCGCGCGGCGCAGGCTCCGGCTACGAGGTCAGCGTGGGCCGCTGAGCGGAACACCGTGCCGATCCACGTATGGTTCCTCGCCCCCAAGGAGGCTTCATGAAGCGACTCGCCGCGGCGCTCGCGCTGGCGCTGCTCACCACCACCACCGCCTCGGCGCAGTCGTATCCCGACGATCCGGGCGTCGGCATCGAGCGCGGCGTCGAGCAGGTGAACAATTCCGGCCAGGTCGGGACCGTGACGCTGTTCCGGCGGGGCGCCGTCACGCGCGTCGTGGTGGACCTCAAAGGCACCGAGCCGGGGCGCGTGCAGTCGGTGCGGCTCTACCGCGGTAAGGCGTGCGAGGAATTTGATCCAGGCGGCCCCGCGTACTTCCTGACCGACCTGCGCAACGGCGCCTCGATTTCCACCGTCAAAGCGCCCGAAGAGAAGCTGGCCTCCGGCAACTACAACCTCGTCGTGTTCTCGTCGAATGCCAAGGGCGCGGGCGCGACCGCCTGCGGACACCTATACGCATCGTGAGCATCGAACAGACCGATCCCGTCAACGCCACCAAGCCTGAATTCTCGCGGCGCGGCTTCGTGTCGCTCGGCGCGGGCGCCGCGCTCCTCGCGGCGAACGCCGCGCCGGTGAACGCGCAGACCGAAGGCTTCGGCAAACCGCACCCGCCGATCGTTGCCGAAGACGATCCGGCGATCGTCGTGTCGCGCCCGCGGCTGACGCCCAGCGCCGGCGGACCGATCGGCGCGTACGCGGCGGCCCCGCGCACGGTGACCCCCAGGAAGCCCGGCGTCGTCGTGATCCAGCACATCTGGGGTGTGGATGCGACGATCCGCGACACCGTTCGCCGGTACGCAAAGAACGGTTACATTGCGATCGCGCCGTTGTTGTTCGACCGCCTCGGCGCGCCGAGCGGCGACGGCTTGCCCGACTATCAGCCGTTCGTCCCGTTCGCCGGCAAGATGACGGCGCAAGGGTTCGTCACGACGGATGCGCTCGCCGCGCACGACTGGATCCACGCGCAGGCGCTCGACGGTTCGATCGGCATCACCGGCTTCTGCATGGGCGGCGGCATCGCGCTGCAGCAGATCATCGACTCGAAGGGCTACGCGGCGTGCTCGATGTTCTACGGCAACGTCAGGCCCGGCGCGAACAGCAGCGACGCGACGACGCCGGCGATGTTCGACTTCGTCAGCCGCATCACGACGCCGCTGATGGGTAGCTTCGGCGGGCGCGACACGTCGATCAAGCCCGACGACGTCCGCGCGATGTTTGCGCGGCTGAGCGCCCCGCACGATGTGAAGATCTACGACGAAGCGGGCCACGCGTTCTTCGACGACACGCGTTCGAGCTACGTCCCGAGTGCCGCCGCCGACGCGTGGGCACGCACGCTCGCATGGTTCAAGACATACCTGACGTAGTCGACGCGCTCGTCTTCGACGTCTTCGGGACGCTCGTCGACTGGCGCACGAGCTTGATCGACGACCTCGCCGCGTTCGGCAACGCGCGCGGCCTCGTGGTCGACTGGCCCGCGTTCGTCGACGCGTGGCGCGGCGCGTACGTGCCGTCGATGGAGCGCGTGCGCCGCGGCGAGCTGCCGTGGACGTCCCTCGACGCGCTGCACGGCGCGTCGTTCGACGTGCTCGCGCGCGACTTCGGGATCGGCGCCGCGCTCGACGACACGGCGCGCAGGTGGTGCGTCGACCGCTGGCACCGGTTGCGCCCGTGGCCCGACACCGTCGCCGGCCTCACGCGCTTGCGCGCGCGATTCGTTCTCGGCACGCTCTCGAACGGCAACGTGCGGCTGCTCGCCGATCTCGCGAAGAGCGCGCCGCTGCCCGTCGACGTGATCTTCTCGGCGGAGCTCTTCCGGCACTACAAGCCCGACCCCGAGGTGTACCGCGGCGCGGTGGAGCTGCTCGCGACGGCGCCCGACCGCGTGATGATGGTCGCGGCGCACAATGGTGATCTGCGCGCCGCAGCGAGCGAAGGCATGCGCACGGCGTTCGTCGCGCGGCCCGGCGAATACGGTCCGAACCAGACCGGCGACCTCACCGCGGACGTGGCGGTCGACTTCGCGGTACGTGACCTCGGTGAGCTGGCGGACCGCCTCGGCGCGTAGCGAACACCGCGGCATGACTCGCTCCGTCCTCGACGCGCTCGACGCGCACGCCGCCGCGAGGCCCGGCGCGCTCGCGCTCGATGACGTGTCGTACGCAGCGCTGCGCGCCGCGTCGCTGCGCGTCGCCGCAAAGCTGCGCGCGGCGGGGCTGAAGGCGGGCGACCGGTTGGCGATCTACGCGGAGAACCGGCCGGGATTCGTGTACGCGTACCTCGGCGGGCTGCGCGCCGGCGCGATCGTCGTCACCGTGAACGTGCTCTACCGCACCGCCGATCTGACGAACGTCCTCGACGACGCGACGCCGTCGGTCATCTGCGTGTCGGCGCAGAGCGCGCAGTTCGTGCCGCCGGAGAACCCGGGCGCGCTGATCGATCTCGCCGATGTGGAAACGTGGGCGCACGACGCGACGATCGCCCCGCTCGCGGACGCGCCGCCGATTGCGCCGGACGACGTCGCGATCCTCATCTACACCAGCGGGACGACGGGCCGTTCGAAAGGCGCGATGCTCACGCACGGCAACCTCGGCGCGATCGGCGATCAGCTGGGGCAAGCGTGGCATTGGACGAGTGCCGACACGCTGCTGCTGACGCTGCCGCTGTTCCACGTGCACGGGTTGGGCGCCGGGTTGAACGGCACGCTGATCGCCGGCGGCCGCGTGTTGCTGCGAGAGCGCTTCGACGCGCCGTCGGTCGTGGCGGTGCTCGCGCACGGCGACGCGACGATGTTCTTCGGCGTGCCGACGATGTACGTGCGGATCCTTGAACAAGCCGGCGAGAACGAGCGCTTCGACCGGGTGCGCTTGTTCGTGTCGGGCTCGGCGGCGCTGCCGGCGACGGTACATGAGGAGTTCGCGCGCCGTTTCGGCGTGTCGATCCTGGAACGCTACGGCGCAACGGAGTTCGGTTTCGCGCTGAGCAACCGCTACGACGCACCGCGGCATGCGGGCACCGTCGGTTTTCCGCTGCCGCAGGTCGACGTCCGGCTCGTCGATCCCGCCGGAACCGACGTCGCGCCCGGCGACGCGGGCGAGATCCTCGTGCACGGGCCCAACGTGTTCAAAGGCTACTGGCGCAACGACGCCGCGACGGCCGGCGCGTTCCTGCACGACGGCGACCGGCGCTGGTACCGCAGCGGCGATCTCGCGACGTTCGATCCGGAGCGCGGGTACGCGATCAACGGCCGGCTCAAAGAGCTCGTCATCAGCGGCGGGTTCAACGTGTATCCGATCGAGGTCGAAACCGAATTGCTGCGCGTGCCGGGGATCCGCGCGGCCGCGGTCGTCGGTCAGCCCGATGCGGCGCGCGGCGAGATCCCGGTCGCGTTCGTCGAGGTCGACGACGCGTTCGACGCCGACGCGGCGCTTGCAACTTTGCGCGAGCGGCTCGCGAGCTTCAAGGTGCCCAAGCACCTCTACCCGATCGACGAGCTGCCGCGCAACGCGATGGGAAAGGTCGAAAAGCCGCGCTTGCGCGAGCTGCTTCGCGGGCACCCACTCGTCTGACGGCGAAGGGAGAGCCCCGATGGCGACGACGACGATCGTTCACGCCGCGGACGTGCACCTCGAGACCGCGTTCACCGAGGTGCGCGGCGGAGCGCGGCGGCGTGCTGCGCTCGCCGACGCGTTCGCGCGCATCGTCGACCTCGCGCTCGAACGGCGGGCCGACGCGCTGACGATCGGTGGCGACCTCTACGAAGCCGAGCGCGCGGGGCCGCAGACCGCGCGCTTCATGTTCGCGCAGCTCGCTCGCTTCGGCGGGCCCGTGTTCGTCGCGCCGGGCAACCACGATCCATACTCCTCGCGCGCGCTGTACGCGCGCGAGGACCGCCCCGCAAACGTGCACGTGTTTGCGGAGCCCGCGTGGAGCGCGTCGCCGCTCGGCGATGACGTCACGATCTACGGTTTCGGTCACGCGCCCGCCGAGCCGGGCCGTCCGTTTGCGCACGCGCGCTTCGACCGGCCGGGTGCGCGCATCGCGCTCGTCCACGGCAGCGACGAAGACCGCTGTCCGCCCGGCAAGCGCGCCACGGCTCCGTTCACGCTGGCGGAGATCGTCGCGTCCGGCGCGACGTGCGCGCTGACGGGACACTATCACGGCGGCTCCGTCCGCGCCGACGGCGACGTGCCGCGGCTCGCGTATCCCGGCTCGCCCGAGCCGATCAAGTTCGGCGAGCGCGGCACGCACGGCGCGCTGGTGGTGACGATCGAAAACGGACACGTCGCGCTGGAGCCGGTGGAGCTCGCGCGCACGCGCTTGATCGACCTGGACGTCGCGTTGCACGATGCGGCGAGCGAGCACGCGGTGCTCGGCGCGCTCGAGGAAGCGCTTGCGCCGTTCGGCCGCGACGATTTCTTGCGCATGCGCTTGCACGGCACCGTCGCGCAGGGGACGCGCGTCGACCGCGATCTCATCGCCGACCGCTTCGCGGGCGCGCTCGGCGCGATCGAGCTGATCGACGAGACCGTGAGCGCGGACTACGCCGCGATCGCGCACGAGCCCAACGTGCGCGGGCGCGCCGTCGCCGATCTGCTCGCGCTCGCGGAGTCCGGGCACGCGGACGCGCGCGCGGCGCTGCGCTACACCGTCGCGGCGTTCTCCGACGGAAACCTCGCGCCGTGAAGCTGCGGACGCTGCGCGTCGACGGCTTCGGGCGGCTGGCCGATCGCACGTTCGAGTTCGGGCCGGGGCTCAACGTCGTGGTCGGGCGCAACGAGGCGGGCAAGTCGACGCTCGCGGCGGCGCTCGTCGCGTCGCTGTACGGGCTCAAGCGCGGCGAGAAAGACCGCTGGCGGCCGTGGGTGAGCGGCGCCGCTAACGCGGCGCTGGCAAGCGGCGCCGCATACGCGAGCGCGCTGACGTACGAGACGGCGGACGGGCAAACGTGGGAAGTGCATCGCGCGTTCGAACACGACACCAAAGGCGTGCACGTCTATGACGGCGCCGGCGCGGACGCCGCCGCGCGCATCGGCGCGGGCAAGTCGCTCAGCCCCGGCGAGGCGCACCTGCAGATCTCGCTCGACGTGTTCTTGCAGACCGCATGCGTGCGCCAGCGCGCGATCGCGCTCGACGCGGGCTCAGCGAACGACGTGTCGGCGGCGCTCGCGCAAGCGCTCGGCGGCGGCCCGAAAGAAGACGCCGCGCTCGGCGCGATCGAACGCCTCGACGACGCCGTGCGCAAGCACGTCGGCACGGAGCGCGCGCATAAGAACGCACCGCTCAAGAAGCTGCGCGAGCTCGAGCAGGAGCAGCGCCGCGCCGCGGACGACGCGCGCGCCGCCCTGGAGACGCTCGCATCGCTGCGCGAGAAGATCGCCGCCGAGTGCGCGAAGCGCAACCGCGACACCGCTGCGGCGGCAGTGCTGGAACGGCGCAAGCACGCGCTGTGCGCGGCGCAGATTCGCGCGCGGCTCGCGGCGCTCAAAGAGCATCGCGCCGATTACGCCGCGGTGCACGCGGCGCGCGCGGCGTACGCGGACGTTGCTGACTTCGACGCGGACCACGTCGGCGCGCTCGACGACGCGTACCATGCATGGCGCGCCGCGGAAGACGTCGCGGACGCCGCCGCGCGCGGCGTCGCGGAGGACGCGCTCGGCGCGGACGAAGGGCGCGAGCTCGCCGGCCGGCGCGCGGACGCCGGCACGCTCGACGACGACGCGTTCAACGCGCTGCGCGCCGTCGCCGCGCAAGCGGGAGCGGCGCGCGCGAAGGCCGCGGCCGCGTCGTACGATACCGCGGTCGCGCGCAACGACGGCACCGGCGGCCGCACCGCCGCCGGAGTGCTGCTCGTAGCGGCGCTGATCGCATGGATCGCCGCCGTCGCCGTCGCGATCGCGCACGTCTGGCCGTGGACCGCGGTGGGCGCCGTCATCGCGATCGTGCTGACGGCCGCGGCGTTCGCGCGTGCCCGCGCACGGGCGGCGCGGACCCGCGAAGCAGACGCGAAACAGCGCATCGCGGACGAGGCGCTCGCCGAGGAGCACGTCGCGGCCGCCGCCGTTGCGCGCGTGCTCGAGCCGTTGCGCCTCGCGAACATCGACGAGCTCGTGCAGCGCCGCGCGCGCTACGTCGCGCTGCTCGCGCGCGAAACCGCCGCGGCCAAAGCCGAAGCGCGGGCGCAGAGCGCACGCGACGCCGCCGCAGCGGCAGCCGCGCGCTTCGACGCCCTTGCGAACACGCTCGTGCCGGATGCCGCGGGCGAGCGCGCGGAACGCCGCGCCGCCGCGCACCGGCGTGCGGCCCGCCGCACGGAACGCGACGGCCTCGACGCACGCCTGGCGATGCTGGAGCTGCGGCGCGGCGACATCCTGCACGGTGACGACGACCGCGCGCTGCAAGCGGAATACGACGCGCTGCTCGCGGCCGGCGTTGAGCCCGCGGCCGACGACGACCCGCAGACGCTTCGCGCCGTGGAGCGCGAGCGCGCGGAGCTCGACGCGCGCGCGAGAGAAGCCGAAAGCGCGGTCGCGAACCTCGAAGGCGAGCTGCGCGCCGGCGACGAGCGAGTGCCGGACGTCGCGGAGCGCGACGAGGCGCTCGCGGCGACGCGCGCAGAGATCGCACGCCTCGAAGCGTTCGACCGCGCGATCGACCTCGCGCGCAAGACGATCGAGACGCGCAAAGACGAAGCGCACCGCGCGTTCGCCCGCCGGCTCGAACAGTACAGCGCGGGCGTGCTGGGAACGATCACCGCGGGCCGTTACGGCGAAATCCGGCTCGATCCGGCGACGCTCGCGATCCGCGTGCGCATCCCGGAGACCAACGGCTTCGAGGACGTCGACAAGCTGTCGGCCGGAACGCGCGACCAGATCGCGCTCGTCGTCCGCTTCGCGACGGCGCGCATGTTCGCCGAAGGCCTGGAGACGCCGCCGCTGCTGCTCGACGACCCGTTCGCGTTCTGGGACGCCGACCGCATCGCGCGCTGCCTGCCCGTGCTGATGCACGGCGCGCTGGACGCGCAGTGCATCCTGTTCACGGCAAGCAGCGACCTCGCCGACGCCGCCGCCGAAGCAGGCGCGACGCGCATCGATCTGCGTGCGCCGGTACTGGCTTGATCGTGACGTCTACACGCTGATCTCGCCCATCAGCTTCGGGATCGTCGATCGCCCTACTTGCGGGCAACGGGAGCGTCCGGCTCGCGCGTGACGGGCTCGCCGGCTTCCTCCATCGGCGCGACGACGTTGTACGACCGCAGCTTCAGTTTCTTTTCCGCGTCGTCGTAGCGGTACGTGGTCACCGAGCAGTTCGCCACGTCACCCGCATCGTCGATCGCGAGGATCTGCTCCTCGGTCAGCCCCTCGAACAGATAGCGGAAGCACAGCACGATCACTTGGTGCGACACCACCGCGACACGGCAGTTGTTGTACTCGCGCGTCAGCGTGTCGATGACGCTGCGCAGGCGCAGGATCACGTCGGTCCAGCTCTCGCCGCCCGGCGGGCGGTAGTAGAACTTGCCGAGCACGCGGCGCATCTCGGCCTGCTCCGGGAAGCGGTGCTCGATCCCGCCGCGCGTCAGCCGGTCGAGCATCCCGAACTCTTTCTCGCGCAGCCGTTCGTCGGCCACGATCGGGATGTCGTGCCAGCCTGCTTCGCGCAGCGCGATCTCCGACGTCTGGCGCGCGCGAACGTACGGCGACGCCAGCACCGCGTCGACCGGCTCGATGTGGCGCGCGCACCACGCACCGAGCGCCGCCGCCTGCCGTTCGCCCAGCCCTGAGAGCGGCACGTCGCAATCGCGCGAGTCGATGTCGATCACCAGCGCGTTGCTCGCGAGGGCGAGCTCGCGCGCGACGTTACCGGCACTCTCGGCGTGCCGGATCAAGAACAGTTCGCGGGGCCAGCCGATCTCCACGAAGGGCTAGTACCCGCCCGGCCTCACTTGCGAGCGGCGGTCAGGCTCCTGAGCGCCTCGAGCGTGTTGTCGACGTGCTTGGATGCGTCCATGGCGGTGTAGGAGTAGGCGATGGTCCCGTCTTGCGCGATCACGTACGAGGTCCGGTTCGCGTATTTTTCATTGATCTGCGCGTCGTACTGCTTGGCGACTTTGAGCCCGGGGTCGGACGCCACCAGGAACGCCGATCGGCACTCCTGGGTCGAGAACTTCTTCTGGGTCTCGATGTCGTCGCCGCTCACGCCGATCACGGTCGCGCCGAGCTTCTTGAAGTCGCCGATGTGCTCGGAGAACAGGTGCGCCTCGGTGGTGCAGCCCGTCGTGAACGACTTCGGAAAGAAGTACAGGACGACGGGACCCTTGGCCAGCGCCGCCTTGAGGTCGACCGTCCAGACGTCACCGCCCTGGGCGGCTTGGAGCGAGAACTCCGGCGCGGGCGCGCCGTGTTCCAGGTGTGCCCACACCCGGCCGGCGCCGACGAAGGCAACCAGGGCAAAGACGACCAGTGAAACGACCGCCGCGGCGGCTACTTTGCGCATTGAGCAACCCTCGATGAAAAGTCTGAGGAATCTCTAAAAGGCGCGAGCCGCTACAGCCCGATCTGCTTCGCGATCACGAGGCGCTGGATCTCGTTGGTGCCCTCCCCGATCTCGTTGACCTTCTGGTCCCGGTACATCCGCGAGATCGGGTACTCGTCCATGAAGCCGTAGCCGCCGTGAATCTGGAGCGCCTCGTTGACGACACGGCGCGACAACTCGCCGGAATACAGCTTGGCCAGCGACGCGCTGAGCTCGAAGGCGCGCCCCTCGTCCTTCTCCCACGCGGCCTTGATGACCATCAGCTTCGCGTGCTCGATCTCCATCACCATGTCGGCCAGCTTGAACTGGGTCGCCTGGAACTTCGAGATCGGCTTGCCGAACTGATAGCGCTCCTTGGCGTACTTGTAGGCCTCGTCGTAGGCGCCCATCGCCAGGCCCACCGACAGCGCGGCGACGGAGATGCGGCCCCCGTCGAGGGTCGCCAGGAACTGCTTGAGGCCTTTCCCGCGGGGGCCGAGCAGGTTCTCCTCGGGGACCGCGGCGTCCACGAACGACAGCTCGCGCGTGTCGGACGCGCGCCAGCCCATCTTGCGGTACTTCTTCGCGCGGCCGAAGCCGGGCGTGTCCTGGGGCACGATGATGTTGGAGATCTCGGCGCGGCCTTTGGCGTCGCGGCCGGTGACCGCCGTGATCGTCGTGCCCGCCGTGATGTCGGTGCCGCTGTTGGTGATGAAGGCCTTGGTTCCGTTGATCACCCACTTGCCGTCCCGTAGCTCGGCGCGGGTCTGCGTCGCGCCGGCGTCGCTGCCGGCGTTGGGTTCGGTCAGCCCGAACCCCCACAGCTTCTCGCCCCGTGCCAGGGGGACGAGAAACTCTTCCTTCTGTTTCTCGGTGCCGAACAGAAAGATGGGCGACGCGCCGAGCGAGACGTGCGCCGCGAGCGTGATCCCGGTGGACGCGTCCGCGCGGCTGATCTCCATGACGGCGAGCGCGTAGCTCACGGTGTCCGCGCCGGCGCCGCCGTACTTCTCCGGGAAAGGCAAGCCCATCAATCCGAGCTCCGCCATCTTGCGCACCAGCTCGTACGGGAACCGCTCTTCGCGGTCGTTGTGCTCCGCTTGCGGTGCGACCTCGTCGCGCGCGAACTCGCGGCACAGTGATTGGATCGCCTTTTGCTCGTCGGTGAGATCGAAGTTCATAGCCTGCCAAAGGTATGAGCCAAGCCCCGCCCAATACCTGTTGAAACCCGACGCCGGAGCGCCCAAGTAAGCATGATCAGACTCCGCGGCGTTTCGCTCACGTATCCGAATGGAACGCGGGCGCTGGACGACGTCGATCTCGAGATCGAGAAGGGCACCTTCGTCTTTTTGGTCGGCCACTCTGGCACCGGAAAGTCGTCGCTGCTCAAGTTGCTGTACCGCGAGGAAGTGCCGACGCGCGGTGAAGTCGTCGTCGACGGAATCCGCGTCGACACGCTGCGCCGCGGGCGCGTGCCGAAGCTGCGCCGCAACATCGGCGTCGTCTTCCAAGACTTCAAGCTGCTCACGCACAAGACGGTGTGGGAGAACGTCGCGTTCGCACTCCAAGTGACCGGGACGCGCACGCGCGACGTGATGCGGATGGTGCCGCGCGCGCTCGACCTGGTCGGGCTCTCGCACAAGAGCCGCATGTTCCCGTCGGAGCTCTCCGGCGGCGAGCAGCAGCGCACGGCGATCGCGCGAGCGCTCGTCGGCAACCCGAAGATCCTGCTCTGCGACGAGCCGACCGGCAATCTCGATCCGTCGAACACGACCGAGATCATGGAGCTGCTGCAGCGCATCAACCTCAAGGGCACGACGGTCGTCGTCGCCACCCACAACCAGTCGACCGTCGACCGGATGCGCAGGCGCGTCGTGCGCCTGGAGCACGGCCGCATCTTGCACGATGATGAACGAGGCTATTACTTCCGTGGACTTGGGCAGACTGCGGTTCTTCCTGGGTGAAGTTCTCACGAACTTCACTCGCAACGCCGGCATGCAGTTCACCGCGATCGGGACGGTCGCGGTCACCATCGTGCTGCTCGGCGCCTTCTTGTTCGTGCGCGACACGATCCAGACGTTCGGCGCGGGCATCCTGTCGCAGATCGAGATCGCCGTCTATTTGAAGGACGACGTCGACGACGCGAAGGCCAAGGAGCTCGCGTCGAAGTTCGCGAGCGATCCGCGCATCGCGTCGGCGACGTACGTCCCCAAGAAGGACGGGCTCAAGCGGATGAAAGACGTGCTCGGCCCCGACTTCGACACCTCGCTGCTCACGTCGAACCCGCTGCCGAACACCTACCGCGTACGCGTGAAGGATCCGGACAGCGTGGCCAACGTCGCGCGCTGGATCGCCAAGGACCCGCGCGTCGCGAAGACCGACTACGCCGCCGACACGGTGCAGAAGCTCCTCAAGACGGCCACCGTGCTCGGCCGCGCCGGGCTGGCGCTCATCATCCTGCTCTCGATCTCCGCCGCGATCGTCATCGCGAACACGATCCGGCTAACCGTCTTCGCGCGCCGCCGCGAGATCGCGATCATGCAGCTCGTCGGCGCGACCAACATGTACATTCGCATGCCGTTCATCGCCGAAGGGATGCTCGCCGGCGTGCTCGGCGCCGGGGTCGCGATCGGTGTGCTCGCGCTGGCCGAGCACCAAGTGGTGCCGAAGCTCGCCTCGACGCTGGCGTTCGTGACGTTCCACGTCAACGAGACGACCTTGAGCCTCGAGCTGCTGGCGGTCGGTGCGGCGGTCGGTTTGATCGCGTCGTGGTTCAGCGTGGGAAGGCACTTGCGCACATGATGGCTGGTCCTCGCCTGCGGCTGCGGTCCAGCCACGCTCGCGCCGCTGCGGCGGCACTCGCGATTATGGTGGCGCTCGTGCCGAGCGCCGGTTATACGAAGAGCCACATCGACGACAAGATTCAGGCGCAGAAGGCGCACATTCAGGCCGTCAACGCGAAGCGCCATCAGAAAAAGGCGCAGCTCGACGTCGTCAAGGCGAAGGTCGGCTCCATTGCGTCCGAGCTCGCCGTGACCAACCGGAACATCGTGTCGGTCAACGGTAGGCTGGGCGGGATTCAAAGAAGCATCGCGTCGACACAACGCAAGTTGGACTGGAACCGCATCCAGCTCGCCGCAGCGAAGGCGACGCTCAAGCGCCACCAGGACGCGCTGGCGCGACGGCTGGTCGACGCCTACGAACACGGCGATCTCGGCTATGTCGACGTGCTGCTTCGCGCGCGCTCCTTCGGCGACTTCGTCGAGCGCTGGAACGACGTACGGTTTCTCGTCAAGGCCAACGAGGGAACGATTCGCGCGCGCAAAGCGGATCAAGCCAAGGTGCTCAAGATCGAGACCGGGCTGCTGGGAACGCAGTCCGAGCTGCGCGATCAGGAAGCGCAAGCACATCAGCAGCAGATCGCGCTGGACGGCCTCGCCCAACAGCGCACGCAACTGCTCGCCGCCGCCGACGCGGAGCGCCGGCACGTTCAGACCGAGGTGAACGAGCTCGATGAGGAGACCGCTGCGGCGGAGGGCCAGCTCGAGGCGCTGATCCGCGCCAAGCAGGAAGAGGAAGAACAGCGCCGCTTGGCCGAGCGGCGGGCGCGTCAGCTCGCCGGCCTGGAGGTCGGTCCGGAGCAGCACGCGCCCGGGCAGCTGATATGGCCCGCCTCGGGCCCGATCACGTCGGTCTTCGGGATGCGCGTAAACCCGGTCAGCCACATCTTCCGGCTGCACGCCGGGATCGACATCGGCGTCGCTTCCGGGACCACGGTCGTCGCGGCGGCCGACGGGCGCGTGATCGTGGCGGGCTGGGACGATGGCGGCTGCGGCAACATCGTGGTCCTCGACCACGGCGACCGCTTGGCGACCCAATACTGCCACCTCTCGCACATCTTCGTCGCGGTGGGGCAGGACGTGCAGCGCGGTCAGGCGATCGCAGCGTCCGGCTCGACCGGCAACTCGACCGGCCCCCATCTCCACTTCGGCGTCCGCGTGAACGGCCGCCCCGTCGACCCGATGTCCTACCTGCGCTGAGCGGCGAGGCGGGGCAAATCCGTCCTAGCGGTCCCAGACGGGTCCAAGTCGGAGGCCTGACGGTTAGAGGCCGATGGGACGATGGAACAAAGGGTCTCACGGAGGTGTTCAACGGGAAGTACCACCCGCCGACCCTCGTACTGCTAAGGACCGCCGTTTGACCGCCCGCACCCGCTTGTTGTCCGCCGCCCTCGTCGTCGGTGTAGCCGCCCTGGGCGGCGCCACGTACGCCGCGCATGCCGCTGCCGCATCCGACAACCAGACGATCGTGCTCGGCTCGGGCCAGCGCATCATCGGGCTGGACATCGCGACGCTGCTCGGCCGCGGCGACCCGCAGCGCCAGCTCGTCGAGCTGGCGTACGAGCGCGTCGAGCACACGTACTACAAGCCCGTCGCCGACCAGTTGCTGATCGCCGGCGAGCACAAGGCGCTGACGGCGTTTCTCAAGGCGAAGAACGTCGCCGACCCGCAGGTTCCGCGCAACACCGCAACCGGCGAGCGCGGCCGCGACATCGCGATCCTCGAGAGCACGCTGACCAGCGTGCAGAACCGCTACGCGAAGCTCGCGCCGCGCGCGACGTACACGCAGGTCGCGCTCATCGGCATGCTCGGCGGGCTGGGCGATCCGTACACCACGTACATGTCGCCGCAAGAGATCAACGTCCTCGACGAGCAGCTGGGCGGCGGCAACTTCGGCGGTGTCGGCGTCTTCATCGTGCAGGACCCCAAGACCGGCGCGATCGTCGCCAACCCGATCGAAGGCAATCCGGCGATCAAAGCCGGCGTGCGCCCGGGCGACATCATCGTCGCCGTCGACGGCAAATTGACGCTGGGCCAGAAGATCGACGTCGTCGAGAACGCAATTCGCGGTCCGGTCGGCACCGTCGTCAGCCTGACGCTCAAGCGCCGCGACGCGGAAGCCCCCGTCACCGTTCGCATCACCCGCGGGCAGATCCACGTCCCGTCCGTGCTCGCGAAGGTCGAGAACAACATCGAGTACGTGCGCCTGCAAGACTTCGGACAGACGTCCGCCGACGAAGTTCGCCAAGCGTTCGAGGACGGCAAGAAGCACAACGTGCGCGGCTACATCCTCGACCTGCGCAACAACGGCGGCGGATTGCTCGACGCCGCGGTCGACATCTCCAGCCTGTTCATCGCGCAGGGCCCGATCGTGTCGACGATCGACCGGGCGGGCTACCGCGAGGTGAAGAACGCGACCGGGCGCACCATCAACACCAAACCGCTGGTGCTGCTCGTCAACCGCTACACCGCGAGCGCGTCGGAGATCACGGCGGGTGCCGTGCAAGACTACGGCGTCGGCACGCTCGTCGGCGAGAAGACGTTCGGCAAGGGCGTCGTGCAGAGTCTCTACGCGATGCCGGACAAGGGCGCGCTCAAGATCACGACGGCCCGCTACGTCACGCCGAAGGGCCGCGACATCCATCACAAAGGCATCGTGCCCGACGTGCTCGTGACCCAGCGCGTCGACGACGTGCGCATCATCGACAGTCCCGCAGACAAACAGCTCAGCGCAGCCAAGAAGATCATCGAGAAGAAAAAGGTAACCTCATGAAACGCATCGTTCCGGTCGTCCTCGCCGCGCTGCTCGCGCTCGCGACCGCTCGGGTTCCCGCCGCCACCGCCGCCGCGTCGCCCCTTTCCTCGCAGCAGACCGAGGAACTCGTCGGAAGCTACGTTCGCCTCACGGCCGACTTCTACAAGAAGGTCGACCGCCAGGCCGTGCTCGACGGCGCGCGCACCTCGATGATCGAGTATCTCAAGAAGCACAACGTCGCCAACGCGTCGCTGCCGCCGCTGCACGCAAGCGCGGACGACGAGTCCAACGCCGAAGCGCTGCACCGCGAAGTGTCCACGGCCGTCACGGAGTACGCGTCGAAGCTGACGCCCGTCGAGTCGATCTCGCCGTCGTCGCAGATCACCTACGCGGCGATCGCCGGCGTGCTCGCATCGGTGAAGGACCGCTACACGACCTTCTTGACGCCCAAGGAGTACGCGCAGCTCAACGAAGGTCTCGACGGCACGTCGTTCGGCGGCGTCGGAATCTCGTACTCACCCGACGAGAAGACGCAGACGCTGCACATCGAGAGCGTGATCCTCGACGGTCCGTCCGACAAGGCCGGCCTGCAGCCCGAAGACGCGATCACCGCGGTGGACGGCAAGCCCGTCGCCGACCTGCTCGCGCCGGCGATGACTGAGAAGGACGACCAGAAGCGGCTCGCGGCCGAACAGAAGGTCATCAGCGGCGTGCTGCGCGGCAACCCGGGCACGCGCGTGCGCCTGACGATCCAGCGCAACGGCACGCTGCTCGAGCCGGTGACGATCACGCGCGAGACGATTCACGCGCCGAGCGTCACGTCGAAGATGCTGCCGGGGCAGATCGGCTACGTGGACTTGAGCGTGTTCGGCCAGACGACGGCCACCGAGCTGACCGCCGCGCTCAAGCGGCTCGACTCGCAGGGCGCGAAAGCGTACGTGCTGGACCTGCGCAGCAACGGCGGCGGCTACCTCAACGCCGCGATCGACGTGTCGTCGAAGTTCATCTCCACCGGGCCGATCGTCAGCGTGCAGTCACGCGCCGGCGTCGACACCGAATACGACGCGGACAACAGCGCGATCGCGCCGCGCCCGCTCGCCGTGCTGGTGAACCGCTATACCGCGTCCGCGTCGGAGATCACCGCCGGCGCGATCCAAGACAGCGGCGTCGGCACGCTGGTGGGCGAGAAGACGTTCGGCAAAGGCGTCGTGCAGTCGATCTTCCCGATGCGCGACGGTTCCGCCGTGAAGATCACGACGGCGCGCTACTTCACGCCCAAGGGCCGCGACATCAATTCCGTCGGCATCGAGCCCGAGATCCGCAGCGACATCCCCAAGGATGCGAAGGTGCGGCTCGGCGACATCACGCAGGACCCGCAGCTCGTCGCCGCGGTCGCGTTCATCAACAGCCGCATCGCGCAGGCAACGACCACGCATTAGGGCGAGAACAGTGCGTTGCCGATCTCGTCGAACGACGAGAACGGCGTGCACGGAACACCGCGCTCTCGGCAATATCGCTCGAGGGCGCGGTCTTTTTTTGCGAAGCGCAGCTCGGCTTCGAGCGCGCCCGCGAAATCGCTGATCCCGTCGCCGACGTAGACCGTGCGCGCGCCGGCGTCACGCGCCGCGCGGACGCGGGCCGCCTTGTCGTGCCCCATCATCGAGTCGTCGATGAACGTCATCCGCCAGCCCGCGGGGTCGAAGTCGACGTCGTTGGCGAACACGGGGACGTCGACGCCCGTGCGCTCGAGCGCCGCGCCGATCACCTGGCGGATCCCCGCCGATACGACGCCGACCCATGCGCCGCGCGCGTGCGCGGCGGCCACGAAGCCCGCGAAGGTTGGGTCGACGGTCGCGCGCGACTCGAGAAACGCGAGCGCCTCGGGCCGCGTAAGGCGCACCATCGCGGCCTCGCGCCGCAGCGCCTCACGCAGCGAGATGCGCCCGGCAGCGAGCTCGCGTTCGAGCTCGCCCCAGGCGTCGCCGCCGCCCGCCGCCCGGACGAGGACGTCGAACGTGTCGACGTCCGTGATCGTCCCGTCGTAGTCGACGAAGATCGCGAGGCTCGGCACGGCCGAGCCCACTTCAGCGCTTCTTCCGGGTCGTCGTCGCTTTCTTCGCGGTGGACGCCTTGCGCGTGGCGGCTACCGGCTTCTTCTCGCTCGCCGTCGCCTTAACGGCGGACGTTTTCGTCGCGGTCGCCTTGGTGGCGGTCGCCTTCTTCGTGGTCGCCTTGCGGGCCGGCGCCTTCTTCGCCGCGCTCGCCGCGTCCGGGGTGGCCTTCTGCGCCTTGGCGGGCGCCGCCGCGGGCGCGCCGGTGCTGCGCGCCCGGGTCGTCGTCTTCGCCTTCGGCGCCTCGACGGCCGCGCTTGCGGCGCCGGCCGCGGCGACCGTCGCCTCCGGCTTGCGCGCACGGGTCGGACGCTTCGGCGATGCCGGTGCGGCTTTCGTGGGCTCGGGTGCGGGCAGCGCCCGGACCGGGGCAGCGGCTTCGAGCTGGCCGCCGCGGCGCGGCGATTCCTCGGCGCCCGCCGTGCGCCGGCGGCGCGCGGGACGGGTGGTCTGCACGGTCTCGCCGCGCTCACGCGGCGGGGTGATGACGGGCGGCGGCGCGTTGACCGCGACGTCGCCGCGCTTACGGCTCAACGGCGCGAGCGCACGCGAGGGAACGGGCGGAGCCGTCCGGCCTGTCGCGTGGGCAGCGCCGCCGGGATCGACCCGGAAGATGTGGCGATCCGGGACCGCGGTCTGCTGCGCGTCGCCCGCGGCGGCGACGGCCTGACCGTCGCCCGCGGCACCGCGTCCGCCACGGCGGCGGCGGCGGCGGCGGCGGCGCTTGCGGTCGCCGTTCTCGCCGAGCGCGCCCGCCTGGCCTTGGCCGGCGACCGCGGCTTCGTCTTCGTCGTCCTCGAGATCGGCAGGCTCCGCGACGCCCGCGGCGGCGGCCGGCGCGGCCGCGTGCGCGGCGACCTCGGCGCCACCGCTGCGGCCGCCGCGACGGCGACGGCGACGGCGGCGGCCATGGCCTTCGGCGGATTCGTGTTCGGCCTCACCGCTCGCCACGGCCGCAGTCGCGGGCGTCGTCGGCGGGCGGATCGGCGTGGGCGCCGGGGCCGGGGTCGCGCCGCGGGCGCGGGTACCGGACAGCTTCTCGCCGGGCAGCATGCGCGAACCGGACAGCGACTCGCCGGGGAGCAGCGCGACGCCGCCCTCGGCGGCCTTCTGGGCCGTGGTCTTCGGGCCGGCTTTCTTGGCGTGAACTTCTTCGGCGGTCGAGATGCCGATGGCGGTCCGGCCGCCCAGGCCCTTCTCGGCCTCCTCGGCGAGCTCGCGCAGCTCGTCGGCCTGCTCGGCCGCGGTCAGCTCGCGCTTGCGCCCGCGGCCGCCGCGGCGGCGCTTCTTGCCGGTGCGTGCTTCGCCGATCGCCGTCGCCGCCTCGACCGGGCTGCGCGGCTCGGCGAGGATGTCGCTGCCGTCCACGTCGAGGATGCGGATCTTGATGATCTTGCCGGCGGCGTTGGCGGCGTTCTCGACTTCGATCAGGCGGCCGGCAACGATGGTCGCGGCCGACGTGGGGTTCGGGAGCCGGATCGTGAGCAGCTCGACCTCGAACTCGTCGCCGACGCGGATCGGACCGAGCGTCGGCAGCTTGTCGTCGCCCCAGATGATGCGCGGCCGTTCGGGATGGACCGCGGGATCGACGAACACGTCGATGTGCGTGCCGACTTTTTCGGCGAGCTGCACGCGCTCGTCTTCGTACCAGTACTCCGCTTGCGCGGCGACGCTGGGCGCCGCCGCGATGTGCACGTGTTTGGTCTGGCCATTGCGGTGACCGAGGATCTCGCGGAACGCGCCGATGGTGACCGACTCCGGCGACATCACGCTGCCCAAACCTTCGCAGGTCGGGCACTTGCCGCGCAGCTGCTGGCCCAGATCCTTACCGACGCGCTTGCGCGTGAACTCCAACAGTCCCAGCGGCGAGAACGACTGGATCGTCGAGCGCGTGCGGTCTTTGCGCAGACCTTCTTGCAGCGCGGTGATCACGCGGTTGCGATCGCTCTCCGACGACATGTCGATGAAGTCGCAGACGATGATGCCGCCGATGTCGCGCAGCCGCACCTGGCGCGCGACTTCCGTCGCGGCCTCGACGTTCGTGCGCACGATCGTGTCGTCGAGGTTTTTGCCGCCCGTGAACTTCCCGGAATTCACGTCGACGACGGTCAGCGCTTCGGTCGACTCGATCACGATCGAGCCGCCCGACGGCAGCTTCACCGTCGGCTTCATCAGCCGCTGGATCTCTTCGTCGATCTTGAAGTCGGCGAACAGCTTCTTGCCGCCCTCGTAGTATTTGATGCGGTCGACGAACTGCGGCCCGAGCATCCGCATGAAATCTTTGACGTCCTCGACTTCTTTGGGGTCGTCGAGCCAGACGTTCTGGACGTGCGGCGAGATGAAGTCGCGCGCCGTCTTGTACACGAGGTTCATGTCCTTGTGCAGCAACGCCGGTGACGGCAGCGCCTTGTACTGTTCGAGGATCCCGTGCCACATGCGGATCAGCACGCCGAGGTCGGCGATGAGCTCCGCGCTCGAAACGCCGCCCGCGGCGGTGCGCACGACGGTCGCCATCCCTTCGGGACGGATCGCCTTCATGATCGTCTTGAGCCGGTTGCGCTCGTCCGCTGATTCGATCTTGCGCGACACGCCGCTGAACTTGCCGGTCGGCATCAGGATCAGGTAGCGGCCCGGCAGCGAGATGTTCGTCGAGACGCGCGCGCCTTTGAGCCCGCGCGGTTCCTTGACGATCTGGGCGAGAACGTCGTCGCCGCGGCTCACCTTCTCGGTGATCGTGTAGCCGGTGCGGCCGGAGGTGACCTCGACGTCGCCGATGTTCAGCGGCGTCTTGTTGATGTCGTCGACGTACAGGAACGCGTTGCGCCCCAGCCCGATGTCGACGAAGCTCGCGCCCATCCCGGGGAGGACGTTGACGACCTTCCCCTTGTAGATGGAGCCGATGACGCGCTCTTCGCGCTCGACGTAAATCTCCGCGAGACGGCCTTCCTCGAGGATCGCGACGCGGTTCTCCCACGGATCGCTCGAGATGAGGATGTCGGTCGGCAAAGTGGTAACTGGCCTCTCTACGGACGTTCGCGGCCATCGTTCCGCGCGCACATCGCGACAACGCTTTGCGTCATCGAGCGGGCGCCGCGGGCGGACGCGTCCGTCCTTCGTGTAAATCGTGAAATCTGCTGAATGCACCCGGACGATCCAACGCGAACCCATTCGGCTCGACGCAATCGCCCCTCGGATGCTCTCACGGAGCCAGTTCCGGGAGTTCCCGGAATGGACCTTTGCTGCGATGAAGGTCGGAGCGTGACGAGCGGGCGGGCGGCCTTTCGCTGGCTTTGGGCCGGGCAGACGGCGAGCGTCCTGGGCACCGCGGTCAGCGGCTTGGCGATCCCGACGATCGCGATCGTCTCGCTGGGCGCCTCGCCGTTGGCGGTCGGCGTGCTGGGCGCGGTGCAGTTCGGAGCGTTCCCGCTGCTCGGCTTGGTCGCCGGCGTGTGGGTCGACCGCTGGTCGCGCCGCGGGACGATGCTCGTCGCGGACGTGATCCGCGCACTCGCGCTCGCCACCATCCCGCTGGCGGCGTTCGCGCACGTGCTCGGCTTCGCGCAGCTCGTCGCGGTCGCCGCGTGCGTCGGCGCCGCGTCCGTGTTCTTCGACGTCGCGTACCAATCGCTCGTCCCGTCAATCGCCGAGCCCGACGAGCTCGAGGGCGCCAACGCCCGGCTCGAGTTCACCAACAGCGCGGCACAGATCGCCGGCAACGGGCTGGCCGGGGCGCTGATCTCGTTCGCCGGCGCGCCGATCGCGGTGATCGTCGATGCGGCGTCCTACGTCGTCTCGGTGCTGACCCTGGCCGCGGTTCGCGTGCGCGAGACGCATCGCGACGAGCAGGCCCCGGAGCGCGCGCCGTTCGTCGCGGAGCTGCGCGAGGGGATCGCGGTCGTGTTGCGGTCGCCGGTGATCGTCCGCATCGCCGGTGCCACCGCGACGTCGAACCTCGGCATCTCGATGATGATCGCGGTCGGCTTGCTCTATTTCTACCGCGTGCTGCACCTTGCGCCGGTGATCGTCGGCGTGCTGCTGGCGGTGTCGAACCTCGGGTTCGCCGGAGCGCTGTTCGCGCCGCGGATCGCACGCCGCTTCGGCGCGGGCCGCACGATGACGTGGTCGCTGTCGATCGCCGTGCTCTCGCAGTTCTTGCTCCCGCTCGCGCTGTTCGTGCCGCCGCTGCCGGTGCTGTTCGCCGCCGAACTGGCGATGACGGCGTGCGTCCCGGTGTACAACATCACGCAGGTCAGCTTGCGTCAGCGGCTGATCCCGAGCGCCAAGCTCGGTCGCGCCAATGCGACCCTGCGCACCGTCGTGTGGGGCACGCTTCCGCTCGGAATGCTGCTGGGCGGGGCGCTCGGCAGCGCGATCGGCATCGTCCCGACGCTCGTCGCCGGAGCGGCCGTCGCCGCGTGCGCGATCCCATGGCTGCTGACGGCGCCGATCCGCGCACTGCGCGCCGACCCCGCTCCCGCGCAGGACGCGTCGTGACTACTCGTCGGTGATGTCGGCGGCGGAGTACGGATAGCTGCTGAGCTCGTCGAGCGCGATCTTGAGCCGCTGCTTCACCAGCTCGACGCGGCTGCGCGCGCCGACGTCACCGCCGAACGCCTTCGCCCGCACCGCAATTTCCGTCGCAAGCGCCTCGACTTCGGTGCTGTGCGCCTCGAGCCGTTCGAGCGGAGTCGTAGCCCGGTCCATCAGTGTTTCTCCTATGCGCGGCGGGCGGCGTCGCCGAAGACGAGCTTGTCTTTCTGCAACACGATGTTGAGCAGGATGCCGACCGCGATGTAGTCGGTCATCAGCGCGCTGCCGCCGTACGACATGAACGGCAGCGGGATCCCGGTGATCGGCATGATCCCGATCGTCATGCCGACGTTGACGATGATGTGGAACGCGAGCATCGTGACGAGACCGACGGCGAGCAGCACGCCGAAGCGCTCCTTCGCCGCCCACACCGCGCGCAGCGCGAACCCGATCGTGACCGCGTACAGGATCAGCAGGACCAGCGCACCGGCGAAGCCGGCCTCCTCGCCGACCGCGGTGAAGATGAAGTCACGCGAGTTCTCCGGCACGAACGCGAGTTGCGTCTGCGTGCCGCGAAACAATCCCTTGCCGAACCACTCGCCGCTGCCGACCGCGATCTTCGACTGGTTGAGGTTGTAGCCGACACCTTGCGGATCGAGCTTGGGATCGAGAAACACCAGCAGCCGCGCACGCTGGAACGGTTTGAGCATGTGTTCGCTGCTGAGCACGTACGCCGCCGCCGCCGCGACGCCGCCGACGTACAGACCGAAATCGAACAGGTTCGGTAAGCCGATGAACAATTCGGCGGTGAGGATCGCGCCGATGACGAGCGTCGTCCCGAGATCGGGCTGCTTGAGCACGAGCACCGCGGGCAGCGCGACCGCGACGAGCGGCAGCCACAGCTCTTGGATCTTGCGATAGCTGCCACGGCACAGCAGCGCCGCGACCGCGATCGCGAGCACCACTTTCGCCGGCTCGGACGGCTGGAACTGAAACGGCCCGACCGCGATCCAGCGCGACGCGCCCAGCGCCGAGTGTCCCTTGAACGTGATGAATACGAGCAAAGCCAGCGTGGCGAGGTACAGCGGAAGCGCCCACCGCCGCCACACCCGGTAATCGAGAAACGCCGTGCCGATCATCATCGCGACGCCGACCGTGGCGTAGATGAGCTGCTTGCGCCACTCGTCGGCGAGATACGGCTTGTGCAGCGTCGCGGAATGGATGAACACCAGACCGAGCAGCGTCACGAGGACGGGCGCGATCGCGAGCGGCCAGTTGAACCGGGTGTACCAGGGACGTTCCAATCTAACGGCGCTCCGCTCTCGCTGCGCGCCCCCCAGGTGCGTACGCACCCCGGCGCGGACGCGCCGTACGGGTTCGCAAAGCGAACCCATGCCCCCGGCTTCGACGTCGCCGCGACACCGCGGTACGCGGATGATTCCGCTGCGCTCCGTCCATCACCATGCGGGATGGTTCAAGCGCGGTTCGAGGCGCCCCGCTTACGTCGCCTGCGGGGCCGTGTTCGTCGAGAGCGCCTTGCGCCGTCGCTTGCGGGCCGGCCGTTTGCCGCCGCCCACCGCCGCGGCAGCCGTCGGTTCGGTCGAGACCGGCCTCACGTCCGCCGGCGACTCGGCGATCGACGCGGCCGCGCCGGCGTCGAACGACGGCGCCAGCTCCGGCTCCGGAACGGGCGCTCGCGGCGGAGACGGCGGCGGCGGCGCGGGCGGCCTGGGGCGCGCGCGCATGCCGAGGATCGGGATGTTGGCGAGCATCGCGACCTGCTTCTCGCGCTGCTCGAACGTCACGTCGCAGTTGCTCGCGTCGACGTCGACGTACCGCGAGATCACCTCGATGAGATCGTGCTTGAGCGCTTCGACGACGTCGGGCGCGAGCGAGAGATGGTCGGAGAGCAGGACCAGGCGCAGCCGCTCTTTCGCGGTCGCGCTGGACGTCGGCTTGCCGAAGAAACGCTGAATGAACTCGAACACTTATCGGCTCCCGAAGAGCTTTTCGAAGAACGATTTGTCGTGCGGGATCACGGGCGGCGTGGTGAGCGTCCCAATGATGCGCTGCGCGATCTCGCGGTAGGACGCACCGACCGGCGACGACGCATCGAGCGCGACCGGCTCACCGCGGTTGGTCGAGATGATGACGTCGGGCGCGTCGGCGATCACGCCGAGCAGCGGCAGGCGCAGGATCGTGTTGACGTCCTCGACCGAGAGCATCTTGCCGCGCCGCACGAGCGCGGGCCGCAGGCGGTTGACGATCAGCTTCACGCTGCGCTGGTCGCCGAGCAGGCCGACGACGCGATCGGCGTCGCGCACGGCCGATACCTCGGGCGTGCACACGATGATCGCTTCGTCCGCGCCGACGATCGCGTTCGCGAAACCCTTCTCGATGCCGGCCGGGCAGTCGATCAGCACGTAGTCGAAGCGTTCGCGCAGCGACGCGATCAAATCGCGAAAGGCGAGCGTGTCGACGTCGTCCTTTTCGCGCGTCTGCGCCGCCGCCAGCAGCCGCAGCGCGGGAACGCGCTTGTCGGTGACGAGCGCGTCGTCGAGCGTCGCCGCGCCTTCGAGCACGTCGAGCACGTGGTAGCGCACGCGCGCTTCCAGCCCCATCACGATGTCGAGGTTGCGCAAGCCGACGTCGGCGTCGACCAGCACCACCTTGGCACCGGTGGCGGCCAGCGCCGCGCCGGTGTTCGCCGTCGTCGTCGTCTTGCCGACGCCGCCCTTGCCGCTGGTGACGACGATCGCGCGCCCGCGCTGGCGCGGAGCGGCGCTGACCGCGGGCGCTTCTTCGCGTTGAATCATCTGCTAACTCGCTTTTCCGAAGAGGCGGCCGAAGAAGCCCGGCGCGCGCAGCGTCGTGAACGGAACGAGATCGCCTTCGAGCCGGCGCGCGATCTTGTCGTAGATCGCCGCGAGACGGGAATCCGGCTGCAGCACGATCGGCTCGCCCTTGTTGGTGGTGTCGATCACCTCTTCATCCTCGGGGATGATGCCGAGCAGCTCGGCGGAGAGGATGTCGGTGACGTCTTCCACCGAGAGCATGTCGCCGCTGCGCACCATCTCGGGGCGCAGCCGGTTGATGATCAAGCGCACCGGCAGCCCACGCTCGTGCAGCTTGCCGATCACGCGATCGGCGTCGCGGATCGCGCTGACCTCGGGCGTCGTCACGACGATCGCTTCGCTCGCGCCGGCGATCGCGTTGCGAAATCCATGCTCGATGCCGGCCGGGCAGTCGATGAGCACGTAGTCGCACAGCTCGCCGAGCTCCTGAACGACGTTCGCCATCTGCAGCTCGCTGATCGCCGTCTTGTCCCGCGTCTGCGCGGCGGGCAGGATCGAGAGATTCTCCAAGCGCTTGTCCTTGATGAGCGCCTGGCGCAGCTGACACCGCCCCTCGACGACCTCGACGAGATCGAACACGATGCGCTTCTCGACGCCGAGCACGAGATCGAGATTGCGCAATCCGATGTCCGCATCGACGAGCGCGACGCGATGCCCGCGCTTCGCAAGCACCGCACCGAGGTTCGCCGTCGTGGTCGTCTTCCCAACGCCACCCTTGCCGGAAGTCAGAACGATACGTCGTGCGCTCATAATGCGATGTTCTCTCTGCGGAGGTCCGCCTCGGCGAAGGGGACGACGACGATGCGGTCGCCGGCGATCGAAGCATGCTCGGGGCCGCGCGGCTTGGTGCCCACGTCGCCGCTCGCGATCACCGTCGCGATGCGCAATTGCGTCGCCGCGAGCTCGAGCGCGATCACGCGCGCGCTGCGGTCGCCCTGCGCGCCGGCGTGCGCGACGCCGCGCAGCGCGCCGAAGACGACGATGTCGCCCGACGCGACGAGCTCTGCGCCGGGGTTCACGTCGCCGATGACGACCAGGTTGCCCAGATTGTGCAGCGCCTGGCCGCCGCGCAGCGTACCGCGGTGGTAGAGCGTCGCGACGCCGACCGGGATCGCCGGCCGCGCGGTCTGCGGCAGGGTGACGCCGGCCGAGGCGATGGTGGGCGACGAAACGGCCACCGGGCCCGACACGCGGCGGCGCACCATGTCGTCGCGCGCGCCGGCGAAGTCCGCGACCAGCGAGCGCGCCTCGTCGGAGAGCCGGACCTCGCGCTGGCGGCGCGGGCGCGGCAGCGCCGCCACGTCGGCGGCCGCGGCGGTACCGAGGTAGGCGAGATCGAGCTCGGCGACGACCGCCGCGATCGCGTCGACGCCGCTGACGCCGTCGAGCGTGATCCCGAACTCGGCCAGCGCATCGCGGAACGCCGCGATCTCGCCGGCCGGCGGCTCCAGGATGCCAAGGTCGGCGACAGCCCGGCTGCCCCGGTAGAACTCCGGCCGTCCCGCAAACTGCGCACGCAGTTCCTCGGCCGCGGCGCCGAGCGCCCGGTCGACCGCGATCTCGAGGTTGCGACCGCGGCCGCGCACGGTGCTCATAGGCATCGCTCGGTGATCATGATCGCCCGCCGTTCCCACGGCTTGGAAACCGGCCCTGCGCCTTCCACATGGAATGCACGGGAAAGTTCGTTTGTCCACATACATCCCACAGATTTTTACGTTACTAGTGGAGAGTTCCGAGCTTTTGCCGAACCAGGCAAGCCCGGCTCCGCCGTACGCTCAGGCCTTCGAGGACCGCCCATGCCGCCGTTTCGCCGTTTCGTAGTCATCGCTCTTACCGTAGCGATGATGAGCGCCAGCATACCGGCACCCGCTTTCGCGCTGCCGACCTCATCCGAGGTCCAGATCGGCAAGGAGTACGACAAGCAGATCACCGACTCGACCGTGATCGTCACGGATCCGCTGATCAACCAGTGGGTCAACGAAGTGTCGAACCGGCTGTGGGCGCAAACCGCGCGCAAGGACGTTCCGTACTCCATCAAGGTTCTCGACGTCTCCGACATCAACGCGTTCTCGACGCTGGGCGGCTACATCTACATCAACGAGGGCACGCTGGACTTCGTCCAGAGCGACGACGAGCTGGCCGGCATCATCGGTCACGAGACGGGTCACATCGAGCGCCGCCACGCCGTCACTGCCAACAACAAAGCGTCGATCCTCAACGTGATCTTCGGCCTCGCGTCGCTGTTCATTCCGCTGGTCTACCGCTTCGGGCAGATCGCGCAAGCCGGTCTGCAGGCAAAGATCGCGCGCGACGACGAGAACGAAGCCGACAAGTACGGCTTGATGCTGATGGCGCGCGCCGGATACGATCCCGACGCGATGCGCTCGTTCATGGCGCATCTCGGCGCGGTGTCGGAGTCGAGCCGCGACGTCATCTCGAAGTATCTCGCCGACCATCCCGGCACGCCGAAGCGCCTCGCGAACCTCAACGGCGATCCCGAGCTGAACCCGGCGCTGCGCACCGACGATCAGCGCGTCGCGCAAGGCATCCACGACTTCGAGACCGGCCGCTACAACATCGCGGCGATGAAGTTCACCGACGTGCTCAAGCGGCGCCCCGACGACGCGACCGCGCGCTTCCAGCTCGGCCAGGCGCAGCTCGCGCTCGGCCAGGTGTCGAAAGGCGAGCAGAACCTGATCGCCGCGGCGCAGAGCGTTTCGCCGCAGGCGAAAGCGCTCGCGGACGTGCGCATCAAAGCGCTGCGCGACGCCGAGCGCCGCTTGAACCTGCTGCACCCGGATCTCGCGCCGCTGCGCGCCGAGCTCGCGACGGCGCAGAGCAACGAGACCATCGCGTCGACGGCGATCTCGACCCGCCGCCAGCAGGGACTCGATCAGCTCAAGTCGCTGCGCTCGCGCATCCAGAACATCGCCTACGGCATGCCGGACTTCTCGCGCCTGCAGCCGCGCAAGGACTCGCGCCTCGACACGCTGCTGCACAACGTCAACACGATGTCGAAGTCGCTCGAAACCGCGACTAGCAAAGCCGCCGAGACGATCGCCGGCGTCGGTTCGCTCGAACGCAACAAAGAAGGCGGCCTCCTCAAGGAAAACGCCGACATCCTCAGCGAGCTCGGCGCGCCGCTCAAGCTCGACGCGCCGCCGCCGCAGGCGCTCGCCACGTTCCCGTCCTATCCGCGGATGCTGGCGTCGGTCGGCGCGGCGGACTCCGACATGGTGCGCGGCGTCGACGCCGCGCGCGCGTCGCTCGCGATCCTCGACGTGGGGCTCGGCGATCTCGATCTCTTCGTGAACGAGTTGCGCCACGTGAACATCGATGGCAGCGGCGACATCATCTTGGCCGACTATCACCGGATCGAGCCGCTGATGACCAAGGCCGTCGACTCGCTCAACAAGGCCGCGGTCGGCGCGACCCAAGCGTCGCAGCTCTTCAACATGGCGCGCTCGCGCCAGCTCATCACGCGCATCGACATGCTCGGGCTGCAAGAGTCGCCCGACCGTTACGCCACGTTCCAGAAAGCGCTCGACGTGCGGTTCCACACCAAGGGCGTGGACTACGACCAGCTCGCGCACCAGGATCTCAGCCCGGGCGACGTCGCCGCGGCGGCGATCGTCGGCGCCGATACGAACGCCGCGCCGCAAGCCGTCCTCGCCGAAGCCAAGGCGAGCGGCAAGAGCATCGTCGACCTCGCGAACGCACGGGGCATGTACTCGCAGGCGCTCGAGATCTTCCTCGGGCTGATCTACCTCGACTACACGGACGACCCCGACAAGGAAGCGCGCGGCCGCGCCTAACCGCTCGGGCCCGAAGGCGGAGGCGTAACGTCCTCCGCCCCGAGGGGTAGGAGCCTAGCGTGAACCTTTCTTCCGCCGCTGCGGCCTTCCAGCGCGTCCGTGGCTCGCTCAACGTGGAGCGGGTCCACGCCGGAGCGCGCCGGCCCTTCAAGTTCTTCGTGTGCGGCGACCCGGCGCTGCTCGGGGAGCTGCGCGCGGCGCTGCTCGCCGGGTACGACGGCGACTCGATCCCGCCCGAAGCGGCGGCGGCGTTCGAGACGCTGGGCATGCAGCACACGGTCGACAAGAGCGATGCGCGCGCCGTCATTTGCGTCGGCCGCGCGACGGATCGCGACGCGCTGGGCCTCGACAAGCTCGCCGCACTGCGGCTCCCCGTCTACGTGCTCGTCATCGATCCGGCCGTGACGGCACCGAGCGGGCCGGCGCAAGCGCCGGGCCCCGGCGGCGTCGAGGAGTACGTCGTCGACCGGATCGCGATCGAGACGCTGCGCGGCCGCTTCCTGCCGCATCTGATCGACTGCTGTCACGGGATCGAGGTCGCGGTCGGGCGCCGTCTGCCGGCGCTGCGCGACACCGTCGCCGCGAAGCTCACGCGCGACGCCGCGATGAACGCCCTGAAGGTCGCCGGCGCGAGCGCCGTCGTCGATCACGTGCCGATCCTCGGCATCGTGCTCGGCGCCTTCGCATCGGGCGCCGACATGTTCGCGATCACCGGGATCCAGATGAACCTGATGCTCAACATCGGGGCCACCTACGGTCGCGATCCCGACCTTTCGGCGATGTGGCAGCTGCTGCCGGTCGTCGGCGGCGGGTTCGGCTGGCGCGCGCTCGCGCGCGAGATCTCCGGCTTCATCCCGGTCGGCGGAATCTTCATCAAAGCGGCGATCGCGTACGCGGGGACCGTCGTCGTCGGCGAGGGCGTCGCGTATTACTACCGCAACAACGGGCGGCAGATGGGCGTCGAGGACGCCGCGCACGTCTACGACGACGCGAAGGCGAGTGCGATGACCTTCGCTCGCGATATCCTCGCCCGCTTCCGCCGCAACGGCGACGGCGGCAACGGCGCGACGTAGTCAGCCGCCCGCGAGAAACTCCAGCAGCGCCTCGTCGTCGAGGTGCGCGTACGATGCCCGCAGCGTCGGCCGAATCCGCTCGGCGATCCGCGCCGCGAGCTGGTGGCGCGCCGACCGGTCGAGCGCCGCACGGCGCACGAGAAAACGTTCGACCATGAGCCGGTCGTCGGCCGACAGCCCGGTGTCGGTCTTCGCCGAGCGCGCGAGGTACGCGTCGAGGTCGGGGATCGCATCCGCGCGGTCGCGGACGACCAGCGTGCCGGCGGCGAAGTCGCCCAGCCGCTTGTTCTCTTTCGAGACCAGCGCGCTGATCGCCGAGATCGTGTAGAATCCCAGCGCGAACTCGGCGATGCGCACCAAGTTGCGAATGATCGCCGCGCCCGCGTCGAGCGGAAAGCCGCCGTCGCGAACCACGCGCAACCCCAGCGCGCGTTTGCCCGGCGTGCGGCCGGACCACCATGCCTCGAAGACGATGAACCATCCGAAGAAGATCGTGAAGAAGAGCACGACGCCCAATGCGATCAGCCACGCCGTGACGTTCTCGCCGATCAGCGGCACCCGCGCGAGCGTCGGCGCGGCGAAGCCGAAGGCGAGCAGCAGCGCTATGGCGATCGCGAACTGCGCGAGCATGTCCACGACCAGCGCGAGGAACCGGCTCCCAAGCCCGGCGAGCTCGTAGCGGATCTCGACGGCCTCGCCGGTCCGAACGTCGACTGAACGGAGCATCTCGCATAGTGCTTCGGCAGGCCGATGGCGAAAGCCGTGCTCCATGCGGGAGCGGCGGTTCGTGACGGTGCGGCGCGAGCGATGGGACCGGTTGGCGGCGCTGGTGGACCGCGCTGCCCGCAAGGGCGTGCGGGCGCTGCCGCCGGCCGAGATCGACGAGCTCGCGCTCGCGTATCGCGCGACGACCAGCGACCTCGCGATCGCGCGCACGCGCGGCGAGGACCCCGTCGTGCTGGATCACCTCAACCGGCTCACCGCGCGCGCGCACTCGGTCGTCTACGTGGCGATCGCGCGGACGGGCTGGAGCCGCTTCGTGGACTTCGTCATGCGCGGATTCCCGCGCGAGGTACGGCGCTCGTGGGCGCCGATCGGTTTTTGCACGCTCATGACGATCGTCTCCGGGCTGATCGCGTACGGGTCCGTCTCGGCCGATCCCGCCAACGTGCACGCGCTGCTGCCGAACATGACGCTGCCGCCCGTCGACCGGGCTCTGCACGACACGAACTTCGGCTTCGACCGCACGTACTCGCCCACGGTGGCGTCGGAGGTGATCACCAACAACGTGCGCGTGGCCGCGCTCGCGTTCGCGGGCGGGATGACGGGCGGGCTGCTGACCGCTTGGATCATCCTCACCAACGGTTTGATGGTCGGCTCGCTCGCCGCGCTGTATGCGAACGCCGGGCTCGGTCCGGATTTCTGGGCGACGATCGCGCCGCACGGCGTCATCGAACTCAGCGCGATCCAGATCGCGGGCGGCGCGGGACTGGTACTCGCCGGCGGCTACCTGCGGCCGGGGCGTGCGCGCCGCGGCGACGCGCTCGTAGCGGCGGCACGCCGAGCCGGCACGCTCGTCATGGGCGTCGCCCTGATGCTGTGCGTGGCGGGCACGATCGAAGGGTTCATCACGCCGCAGCGGCTGCCGATGTTCGTGCGCGGCATGATCGGCGCCGTCACCGGCGTCGCGATGCTCGCGTACCTTCTAGGCGCCGGCTCACAAAAGGCCGCGCGTCTTGATGTCGACGTACGCGTCGAGGAGCGCGACGCTCAGCTCGGCGGCCGGGACGTCCACGACGAGAATCCCGCGGTCGCGTAGCATCGCGACCGCGCGCGCGCGCTCGTCGGAAAGGTTCGCCGCGACGGCGGCGCGATACGCGTCCTCGGCATCGCGCGGCGTGCGGCGCAGTGCGCCGGCGATCGCTGCATCGTTCATCAGCACGACGAGCACCAGATGGCGCGTCGTCAACAGCTTCGCGGCGCCGAGCACCGCGCTCGACGCGACGGGATCGAACAGGTCCGTGAGCAGCACGACGAGGCTGCGCCGCCGCAGCGTGCGTTCGATGTCGAAGAACGCGCGCTCGTAGTCCGCCTCTTCGAAGCGCGGCGCGAGATCGGACAGCGCGTCGGTGAGCTGCGCGCTGTGCTCCGCGCCGGTGCCGGGCGCCACGCGCGCGAGCACGTTCGCGGCGAACGCGACGAGGCCCACCCGGTCGGCGGCGAGCCGGCCGATGGCCGCGATCGCAAGCGCCGCGCTGACGGCGTAATCGAGCTTGCGCCGGTCGCCCAGCCGCGCCGACATGAGCCGGCCGGCGTCGATGGCGACGACGATCTGCTGCGCGCGCTCCACCTCGTACTGCGCGACCATCGGTTTGCCGCGCCGCGCGGTCGCCTTCCAGTCGATCGAGCGAAAAGGATCGTCGGTCGTGTACTCGCGCAGGCTCTCGAACTCCCCGCCGACGCCACGCCGCCGCAAGCGCCGCAAGCCGGCCTCGATCAGCTTGGTGCGCGCCACGAGATCGCCGCTGCGATCGAGCGCGGAAAGATCCGGCATCACGCGCAGCGCGACGGGAACGCGGAAGGTCCGCCGCAACTCGACGATCCCGAGCCGCGATAGGATGCGCGCGTGGAACGAGCGCAGCGCCGTGCGGCCGCGTTCGCGCGGCAGCACCCCGATCGTCACCGTCGCGCGCGTTCGCGGCGGCAGCGTCGCGCGCGCTTCGGCGAGGTCGATCGCGAGCCGGTCGGCCGGCGCCTCGACGATCGCGACGCGCCGCTCGCCCGGCGTGCGGTTCGCGATCTCGTAGCGCAGAACGTCGCGCCGCGCGAGCGCGAACCGCGGCGGGACCACGCGCACGATCTCGACGTCGCCGCGCAGCAGCGCGACGTCGTACGCGATGAGGACGATGAACGCCAGCAGGGCGACCGCGAGCGCGACCGGCCACGGGAACGCGCGCGCGAGCAGGTACGCGACGAGCGCGAGCCCGATCAGCGCCGCAATCCCGCGCGGCGCGATCCGCGGCAGGTCAGGGCGACTCTGATCAAATGTCTGTTCTCGGGCGATTTCCCTCGCCACGATGCCCGAGAACGGTGACTTGTTCAGGGGCGCCTCAGGTCTCCGGCGCGGCAACGCTCGCCAGCACGCGCGTCACCACCTCATCGGCGCTCGTTCCGTCGAGCTCCGCCTCGGGGCGCACGATGATGCGGTGCGCGATCACGCTCGACGCGACTTCCTTGACGTCGTCGGGCGTCGCGAAGTCGCGGCCGTCGAGATACGCCGACGCCTGCGCCGCGACGACGAGTGCAAGCGCGGCGCGCGGGCTGGCGCCCAACGCGACGTCGGGCGATCTGCGCGTCGCCGCCACGATCTCGTACAGATATCCCTGCAGCGAGTCGGCGACGTGAACGGCGCGCACCGCGCGCTGCGCTTCGAGCAGCTCGTCGGCCGTCACGACGGCAGCGACGCCGGCCGCGTCGAGATCGCGCGCATCGAATCCGGCCACCGCGCGCGCGATCAGCGCGCGCTCGTCGGCCGCTGAGGGATAGCCGGTGCGCACGCGCACGAGGAAGCGATCGAGCTGCGCTTCAGGCAGCGGATAGGTCCCTTCGAACTCCACGGGGTTCTGCGTCGCGCACACCATGAAGGGCGGCGGCAGCGGATACGTCGTGCCGTCGATCGTGACGTGGCGCTCCTCCATCGCTTCCAGCAGCGCGGCTTGCGTCTTGGGCGGCGTGCGGTTGATCTCGTCCGCGAGCAGAAGGTTGGAGAAGATCGGGCCGCGGCGCAGCGAGAACGTCGCGCTGCGCTGATCGAACACCGTCGTCCCGATGACGTCCGACGGCATCAGGTCGGGCGTGAATTGAATGCGACCGTACGCGACGCCGAGCAATCGCGCCAGGACGCGCACCGTCAGCGTCTTCGCCGTCCCCGGCACGCCTTCGATCAGCGCGTGCCCGCCGGCGAGCAGCGCGACGGTCAGCGCGAAAAAGGCGCGCTCACCGCCGACGACGACGCGCGCCAGCCCCTCGCGCAAACGCGCAGCTGTGGTTGTTGTTTCAAGGCGTTCCGCCCCAGGAGGGTCCGCAGGACCCCGAGCTTCGCTCGAACGGCGTTCGCCGTTTGGTCCGGCATCGTCGGACCTTACGCCCCCCACTACGTGGGGCCCCCGACCCGCCCTCGCAACGACCTAATACGTCGTGCGCGATTGCTCTTTGCTCGGTCCATGACCATCGGGTTGTTCTCCCTAGCGGTGCGGGCAACTGTTGCGAGCGCGACGAGCGCGGCGTCGTTCGCGAGCGGTTCGGTTGCGGCGGCCGCGATGCGCGCGGCGAGTGCCGTATTCTCGGGCGTGCGCGGTGCGTGCTCGAGCGCGCGGCGCGCGTCCGCGACGAGCGCGTCGCGCGCATGGTCGCGAGCGCGCGCGCGTTCGTAGAGCGCGGCCACGGCGTCGACGAATTCTTCGGAGGTCGGTTCGCGCGGCGCGCGCAGCCGGACGGCCGGGCCCAGCGGGATGATGCCGTACAGCAGCCACAACAGCCCGGCGAGCGCGGCGATCGCGAGCGCGACGAGTTCCGGCGCGTCGAGCGCGCGATACCACGGTTTCTCGACGATGTCGCCGCGCACGGCCTCGTCGAACGCGACGACGCCGCCGTGGACGGGGCGTGCGGCGAGATACGCCAGCCGCGCGTCGTCGCCGCGGCCGAGCGCGCGGTTTTCGAAGAACGCTGCGGTCGCGATGCCGGTCACCTCGCCGCGGCCGTATCGATAGCGCACGACCAAAGCACCGCTGCGGTCGGCGAGCAGCGTTTCGACGCGCGCGTGCTTCGCGGGGACGAGCCGTCGCGCGCCGCGTTCGCCGAGCGACCCGACGAGTGCCGACCACGGACCGCGGACGGCGCCGCGGTCGGCAGGCGCCTTCTCGAGGAACACGGCCTCGTCTTTCGCGTCACCCGTTCGATCGAGCGACGGCCACGACCCGACGTCCACGAGCCGCCCGCCGGCTCGCACCCAAGCGCGCAGCGCATTTCGCTCGCCTGCATTCCACACGTGGCGAACGGGATCGTCCGGAAACGCGACGATCAGGGTGCCGATCTTGCTTTCGCGCAAGGCGTCGTGATGGCGCCGGAAGCGCGCCACGTCGACGCCTTCGCGCGCGAGCAGCTCGTACCACGCGCGATACCCGCCGAAGCTGTAGTCGGCGCTCGCGTGCGTCGCGGCCTTCGGGCTCTCCGGGCGGTGGCCGAGCAGCGACACGGCGACGAGCGCGCCGAGCACGAGCGCGCCGACGACGACGTCGCGCTTCACGCCGGCGTCACGACACGCTCGTACGATGCGCGCATGCGCGTGACGAGTGCGGCGTCGACTCCGCGGTTGCCGAACAAGGCGACGACGGCGTCGCGCGCGAGCGCGTCGAACGCGGGGTCGCGCACGGCGCGCCGCCATTCGCCGGGCGTGCGCGCGGCATCGAACCGCACGCGCCCGCGCTCGTCGAGCGCGCGCAGCGCCGACGCCCACAGCAGCGCCGCCGCGTCGTGATGACGGCCCTCCGCCGCAGCGGCCAGCGCGCGCGCGAACAGCGTGCGCGCATCGGCACCGTCGTCGTCAAGCGCGACCGAAGTGCCGCGCGCGCGGCTCGGCGCCTTGGCGCGCAGCCCCCGCGCGAACCGCGTGATGACCACCCCGAGGAACACCAGCAGCGCGATGAGCACCGCGGTCCCGATCACCGTGGTGAGCGTCCTGTTTCCGAGCAGGTGATCGAGCGGCGCGGTCAGCCGCCGCCACAGCTCGTTCAACGCATCGCCGAGCAGCTCGAGCCACGATTTGTCGCCGGGCGCCTGCGGCGCGAGCTGATAATGCCGGTCCGCGAGAATGCGCTGCGCGACCGCGCGCGGATCGCCGTGCGGCCAGGCCGCGATCATTGCAGGATCGGCGGCGGCTCCGCGGCGATGATGCCGAAGCCCTCCCGCCGGACGCGCACGTCGATCGCGAACACGACCACGAACGCGGCGACGATCCCCTCGAGGAGCACGGTGCCGACGCCGAGGACCGCGAAGTAGAGCACGTCGATGTGCGTCAGCGCGGTCAGCGTGACGGCGACCGCGAGCAACGGCAGCGAACCAACGTAGCTGACGACGAACACGACGAGCCCGCCGACGATCGTGCGCACGCGCGTTCCGCGCGCGAACCCGCGCCGCAGCCCCGCTCCGATCGCCTCGATCGGGTTCGCCGTCTCGGTGACGACCGCCACCGCCGCGAGCTCGTACGCCATGAACACCCACGACAGCACGACGGCAAACGCCGACAGCACGAGCAAGCCGCCGACGATGCCGACGGCGACCGCGGCGATGAATTGGTTGAAGGCGGCCAGCACGCTGACCAGGATCACGACGAGCGCGTACGCGATCACCAGCGGGATCGCGACGACGCCGCCGAGCACGAAGAAGGCCAGCGCGACGACGACCTGCGGCAGCCAGCGCGCAAAGCCGACCCGGTACGCCTGCGCGAACGTCACGCGCGTTCCCGCGTACGCGGTCGCGATCAGCGAGATGACCGCGCCCCACATCAACAGCCGCCCGATGCTGCTGAACGCGACCAGCAGGAACGTCAGCGCGTTCGAGCCGCCGTCGCGGGAGAGCGCAGCGGCCGCGGCCTCCTGGGCGCCGCGATTGCCCGCCGACGAGAACACGCGCCCGAGATCGGTGAAGACTTGGCCCGACTTCGGCGCGATCAGTCCCTGGAGGGCCACGATCGGGACGATGACCACCGCCAGCACGGTCACGATCGGCACGAAGTCGCGCACGAAGAGCGTGACCGCACGATCGAGCAGCTCGCCCGCGCCCAACGGGCGCAATTCGTTCCGCCGGAGTTCCGTGTTCTGCACGCCGCGGGAGCGTTCGCGCGCGCGCTGCGCGAATCCCGGGACATGGACGTCGGTCGGATCGCCGGGCTGTGGCGTTACCCCACCAAGAGCCTGAAGGCCGAGCCGCTCCAGCATGCGGTCATTCTCGCCGACGGGCTCGAGGGGGATCGTACGTCCGCGCTCGTCGTGGAGACCCCGACGCACGCACGAGCCGGCAAGCCGTACCGCGGCAAGGAGTCGGCGCACCTCCACCTCACGAGCGATCCGGTGACCGCGGCATCGTATGCCGCCGACGCGAACGTGATGGTCACGCTCGATCGTGCGCAGCCCCGCTGGTTCGACGCCCGTCCGGTGTCGGTGTTGCTCGACCTGTGGGTGCACGACGTCGAAGCGCTGGTCGGCGAGCCGCTCGACCCGCTGCGCTGGCGCCCGAACATCTACGTCACGGCCGCCCGCGGCTTCGTGCGGCGCGAGGCCGCCCTCGTCGGGTCGGCGCTGCGCGTGGGCAGCGCCGTCCTGCGCGTCGTCGACACGATCGGCCGCTGCATCACGCCGACGTATGACGTCGCGAGCGGCGCCGCGTTCCCGCTCGTGCTCGAAGCGGTCGCGACGCGGCGCGACAACGTGGTCGGCGTGTACTGCGAGGTCGAGACGCCGGGCGCCGTCGCGCTGGGCGACGCCATGCGACTGGGTTGAGCGAACGAAAGCGTACGCTGCATCAGACACCTCGGAACGGATGAACGCCGGGCTGGTACCCGGCGCGCGATGGTCGAACTACGGCGCCGCGCGCCGATTGTTTCACAGCACGCGGCGGCCTTCGATCGCACGCGCCAACGTGTTCTCGTCGGCGTAGTCGAGGTCGCCGCCGATCGGCAAGCCGTACGCGAGGCGCGTCACCTTGACGCCGCTCGGCGCGAGCAGCCGCGAAAGATACAGCGCGGTCGCCTCCCCCTCCGCGTTAGGATTCGTCGCCACGACGATCTCCGCCGGCGCGTCCGTCGCGACACGGTCGACCAGCTCGCGCACGCGCAGCTGCGACGGCCCGATCCCGTCCATCGGCGAGATCAGCCCGCCGAGCACGTGATAGCGCCCGTCGTACGCCGACGTGCGCTCGATCGCGAAAAGATCCTTGGCGTCGGCGACGACGCAGATCATCGACGCGTCGCGCTGCGGGTCCGTGCACACCGGGCACGGATCGTGTTCGGTGATCGAGAAGCAGCGCGAGCACAGCTGCACGCGCTCCTTCAGTGCGACGATCGCGTCGGCGAGCGCCGCGGCGTCGCCGCGCGGGCGATTGAGCAGATGGAACACGAGGCGCGCGGCGGTTTTCGGGCCGATCGTCGGCAGCTTGCTGAACTCGTTGATGAGCGCCTGAACCGGTCCTGCGATGCTGGTAGAAATGGTCTATTTCCTTTGTGCGGCTCGGCCGCAGGCCGAACGCGACGGGTTCACGGGACGTGAACCCACCTTAGGCGCCTCTGAACAAGTCACCGTTCTCGGGCATCGTGGCGTGGGAAATCGCCCGAGAACAGACACTTGGATCAGAGTCGCCCTTACATGCCCGGGATCTTGAGGCCGCCGGTCACCGCGCCCATGCGCTGCGCGGCGAACTCTTCGGCCTTCGCGCGCGCATCGTTGAATGCCGCGACGATCAAGTCTTCGAGGGTCTCGACGTCGTCCGGATCGACGGCGCTCTTGTCCAGCGCGATCTTCGTCATGCGAAAGTCGCCGGTCATCGTGATCTTCACCATTCCGCCGCCGGCCGCACCGTCGACCGTCGCGCTCTGGATCTCTTCCTGAGCCTTTGCCATGTCTTGCTGCATCTTGCGCAGCTGGTTCATCATCTGCGGATTCAATCGGTCCTCGTCATTCAAGAGAGCTTTTCGAGCGCATAGCGCATGAGGTCGTCGGAGTGTTCGCCGCCGCCGTTCGAACCGCCGGTATCGGGCGCGCCGCCCGGGTCCGGCGGCGGTGCGCCCGATCCGAGCGCGATGCGCAGCTCGAGGTTGCGCCCGGTCACCTCCGCGATCGCCTTCTTCACGGTCGCCGCATCGCGCCGGAGCACCTCGCCGGCCGGCGGATCCGAGACGCGCAGCGTGAGCACGTCGCCGTCGAGCGACGCGACCGCCGCGCGCGAGAGACCCGCCCGCAGCGAACCTTTCTCGCCCTCGGCGCGCATGCGAATGCTCTGCCACAACGACCGGATCTTCGTGAGCGAAAGCTCCTTCGGCGCAACCGCCGGCACAGGCGCGGGCGGCTCACCGCGCGGCTCGGCAACCTCGGCACGCACGGGCTCGGAACGCACGGTTTCCGCACGCACCGTCGCGACGGGCGCGGCCGCGCGCGGCGCCGGCGTCTCGCCGCCTTCGAGTGCCGCGAGGCGCGCTGCGAGCGCATCGATCGTCGCGTCCTCGCCTTGCAGCACGAAGCGCAGCACGGCGCTCTCCAGTTCCAGGCGCGCGTTGCCCGAGCCGCGCGCGGCGGCGAGCGCATCGGCGAGCAGCCGGAGCGCGCGCACCAAGCGCGCCTGCGGCGTGACGGCGGCGCGCTCGCGCGCGATGCGCGCATCGTCCTCGGCGAGGTCGCGTGAAAGCAGCTCGGGGTTGACGCGCGCGACGAGCAGGTGGCGAAACTCCGCGATCACCGCGCGGATCAAGCCGCTCATGTCGGCGCCCGCGTCCGATGCATCGTCGATGATGCGCAGCGCCGCGGCCGCGTCGCCGTCGAGGGTCACGTCGCGCAGCGCGCGCGCGAACGCGCGCCCCGTCTGGCCGAACGCCGCCTCGACCGTGGCCGCGTCGACAGCTTGTCCTGAGCTTGTCGAAGGGCCGGCAAACGACGACACCTGTTCGAGCATCGTGAGCGCGTCGCGCAAGCCGCCGTCGGCGCGGTACGCGATCGCACCCAGCGCGGCGTCGTCGATCGGAATCCCTTCGGCATCGGCGATCTCGCGCATCCGCGCGATCATCGTCGGGATCGCGATGCGCCGGAACGCGTAGCGCTGACAGCGCGACAGGATCGTCGGCGGCAGCGACTCAGGCGCCGTCGTCGCGAGCACGAACACCGCCCAATCCGGCGGCTCTTCGAGCGTTTTCAAAAACGCGTTGGCGCCCTCTTTGGTCAGCATGTGCGCTTCGTCGATGATGTAGACTTTCTTGCGCATCGCGGCCGGCGCGAACTTCACCGCGTCGCGCAGCGCGCGAATCTCGTCGATCCCGCGGTTCGACGCCGCGTCGATCTCGAGCACGTCGAGCGCCGTGCCGTCGAGGATCGCGACGCAGTTCTCGCACGTGTTGTCCGGCGTCGCCGTCGGCCCGTTCACGCACTCGATGCAGCGCGCGAGAATCTTCGCCGCCGACGTCTTGCCCGAGCCGCGCGGTCCGGAAAACAGGTACGCGTGCGCGAGACGGCCCGTCTCGAGCGCCGTCGTGAGCGTCTTGACCACCGCGTCCTGCCCGACCAGGTCGGCGAACGTCCGGGGCCGCCAGGTTCGGTAGAGCGACACCCCGCTGGTTTCGGGGCGGCGCAATGTGGTCCCGTCCATCGATCGCCCGGCGGGGTGCCAGGAACCCCGCAGCCATTCACGGCGTTTTAAGGGGTACCGGGTAGGGTACCCGATGTGCACCGGCTTAGAACGCCTGTGACGCCCGCTTTCCAAGCGAGGCGTCGCCTGTCGTCCGCCAGGTCCGGCAAACCGGAGAGGAACGATGGAGACCACGGTCGATTTGCGCGGAGCGTTGCGCGACAAGTTCGGTTACGAGCATTTCAACCCGGGCCAGGAAGAGGTCATCAACCGCATCCTCGAGGGTGAGGACACGCTCGCGATCCTCGCGACCGGCGCCGGCAAATCGCTGTGCTACCAGCTCCCCGCGCTGCTGATCGAAGGCACGACGATCGTCGTGTCGCCGCTGATCGCGCTGATGAAAGATCAGCTCGACATGCTGTCGGAGCGCGGCGTCACCGCGACCGCGGCGCTGAACTCGACGCTGTCCGAAGACCAAGAACTCAAGGCGATGGCGCGCATCGCATCGGGTCAGCTCAAGATCGTTTTCGTCACGCCGGAGAAGCTCGAGGACGACGCGTTCGTCGCGATCCTTCAGCAGCTCACCATCCCGCTGTTCGTCGTCGACGAAGCGCACTGCATCTCGCAGTGGGGCCACGACTTTCGCCCGGCCTATCTCAACCTCGGCAAGGTGATCGGCCAGCTGCGCCACCCGACGGTGCTCGCACTGACCGCCACCGCGACACCGGCGGTGCGCGAAGACATTCTCATCCAGCTCGGCATCCCCAACGTCAAGCCGATCGTCAAAGGCTTCGACCGCCCGAACTTGCAGTACGTCGTGAAGCGCGCCGAGAACGAAGCCGGCAAGCTCAAGCAGCTCAAAGAACTCTTCGAAAAGGGCGAGCTCGAACAAACCGGCATCGTCTACACCGCGACGATCAAGAACGCGCTCGAAGTGCAGAAATACTTGCAGGACGAGCTGGGCCTGCCGGCCGCCGTCTACCATTCGAAGCTGCAGAAGCACGACCGCACGGCCGTGCACGAGCTCTTCATGCAGGAAGCGATTCGCGCCGTCGTCGCGACGAACGCGTTCGGCCTTGGCATCGACAAGCCGAACATTCGCTTCGTGGTGCACTACGATCTGCCGGGCAGCGTCGAAGCGTACACGCAGGAAGCGGGCCGCGCGGGCCGCGACGGCGATCCGTCCAAGTGCGTGCTGGTCTACCGCATGAGCGACACACGCGTGCAGAACTATTTCCTCACCGGTAAATACCCGGACGTCGAGGAAGTGCAGAAAGTGTTCGGCACGCTGGAGATCTTCGGCGCGCAAGAAGGCGGCGTGAGCCTGACGGATCTGCGCAAGATCACGCAGCTCCCGCTGACCAAGCTCAAAGTGATCATCGCGCTGCTCAAGAAGAGCGGTTTCATCGAGAACGCGATGCGCGGCAAGTACGTCCTCACCGACGCGGCGCGCGAGCAGCGCGAGATGGTGCTCAACCTCGCGAACTACGAGACCAAAAAGAAGTACGACCAGTCGAAGCTCGCGATGATGCTGCAGTACGCGGAGACGACGGGCTGCCGCCGCCGCTTCATCCTGAACTACTTCGGCGAGGACTACGACGCCGAGACCTGCGGCGCGTGCGACAACTGCCTGCGGGGGCACCGCGTGCTCACATCCTCCGGCTATCGGATAGCCGATGTGGTCTACCACGCGAAGTTTGGACAAGGCACGGTCGAGCGCGCCGAGAAGGACCTGGTCACCGTGCTGTTCCCGAACGTCGGCTACAAGACGCTCCTGGCATCGGCCGTGTCGCGGGAACCGGCCGCGCAGAAGATCGCCTGACGTCTGTCACCCCCGATAAGGAGTCACTTGCGACGCGTCCTCGCGCCGTTAACTAGCCTCGCGGCCGTCTGCGCCCTCGCGCTCGCCGCCGCGGCGCAAGTGAATCCCCCCGTACCGCCCCCGTCGGGCCCGGTCAACCCGCCCGGCAGCGTCGCGACGCCGGTCCCGGGCGGCCCGCCCACGCCCGTCGCGATCCCCGCGCAGTCGCCGGCGCCTGACGCGGTCACGCCCGTCCCGCTTCCCACCCCCACCCAGCCGCCGATCATCGTCGAGCCGCCGCAAGTCAACGTCGAACCGGGCAAGACCGTCGCCGCGCGCGTGAACAGCTCGCTCGGAGCCCTGACGGCAACCGTGGCCGACCCGACGATCGCGACCGTGATCGTGGACCAGGCGCAGCGGATCCTGTACGTCAGCGGCCTCAAGATCGGCAGCACGATCGCCACCGTGACCGACTCGCGCAACGTGGTGCGCGACGTCCCGATCCGCGTCGCATTCGCGGCCGGAACGGTCGCGGACGAGACGTCGCTGCGCGTCACCGGCAACCCGACCTCGTCGGACTACTTGCGCGAAGCGATCGCGCTCGCGGTCACCCGCGCCGCCACGCTGCGCTCGGGCGCGTCGATCAACGTCCCGCCCGAAACGATCCCGGTGCACGGCAACCTGAAGATCGACAACCGCACCGAGCTCGACGTCCCTTCCCAAATCGCCGGCAACGGGTACCTGCCGGTGAACGGCATGACGCACGTGATCGTCGAGAACACCGCGCTGCCGTCGATCCAACCAGCGCGCCTGTTGGTCAGCGACTACCCCGAGCGGCTCACGGCCAACGGCGTCCTTTTCACGGCACGCCTCGACCGCACGCAGGCCCAGCGGTTTCTCTACTACCACTTCAACCCCGCCAGCGAACCAGCGCGCCGCATCCTGCTCAAGGCCCGCAACGCATCCAACGCGCCCGCGACCGTGCAGATCATCGACGGCAGCGCCGGCCCCGGCACCAACGAGATGGAGGTCGGTCACCTCTCCACCAAACGGTTCCTGGTGCGCGAAGCACGCAACGAAGGCCAAGTGATGACGATCGTCCCGGGCGCGACGATGAACCTTGTCGATCACCCGCTCCCCCCGGCAAATGTCATCAGCGCGATCCTGCAATTACGGCTCGTGAGCGGCGACCCGCTCGACCTCACGCTCGTCGCCCAAGACGCGCTCGCCCCAACGGACCAATCGATCGACACCGTGCAGCTGTTGGCCGGCGGCGCACCGCACGCGCGTGGCGTCTATCCGGTGCCGACGTTCTTCTTCGAGCGCACGTACGACGTCGACGGCGCGGATCTCGACATCCCGATCGGCCAGCTCCCGCTCCCCAACTTGCGCGAAGGCGAAGCGCTCAGCGGCGACTACGGCGTCGAGCAATCGATGAACGTCGTCGTCGTCAACATGACGCGCGGCCCGCGCGCGATCGCCCTGTACGCGAACCCGCGCGGCGGCCGCGCGACGGGCACGTTCCTGATCGACGGCACGCTCGTCCAAGCGCACGCGCTCGCGGCATTCTCCCGCTTCAAGATCTGGCAAGAGACGATCAACGCAGGCACGTTCCGCCGCATCCGCATCGTGACGATGCCGGAAGGCGGCTCATCGTACCCGTTGCGGCTGACGTTCGCGCAGGATGACGGGAGCGTCGGGCCTGGGGCTCCGGGGTCGCCGATTTACTAGGATCGTGGCTTGGCACGATCCGTCGGCTTATGCACGATCGTGGAGTTGCCTGTACGCTTTACGTGCGTGCGGCGCGTTCGTAGATTGCATGCATTTGTGAAGCGGCGGTTGCCCATGAAAATCGTTCGATTGCGCGTTCGCGCAAGGCGTCGGCGCGTTGTTGCGCTGCATCGCCGTCTTCCAGCAGCGTGTTGATCGAATCGATCCATCCCGTGACGTCGTCGGAGGGGATGAGTGGTACGTCGTCGGCGGCGACTTCCACCAACGATGACGAGCGGGCGGCGATGGCGGGGATACCGGCGCACATCGCCTCGGCCAGCGCGTAACCGTACCCTTCGTACGTAGACGGGATCAGCGCGCACGTCGCGCTCGCATAGAGCCGGTCGAGTTGTTCGCGTTCGACGTAGCCGCGCAGTTCGACGCGGTCTGCGACGTTCAGCGCGGCCGCGCGCGCGCGGACCGTGTCGGCGTACGGCGTGGGCGGGCCGACTGCGACGATGCGGAACGCGGGCAATGAGGGCAATGCCTCGACGAGCACGAGCAGGTTCTTGCGCGCTTCCACCGTGCCGACCACCAGGGCGAACGGCGACGGATCCGGATAGCGTTCGATCTTGGCGAAACGCGCGTCGACTCCGGGGTAGACCACGTCGATCTTTGCCGATGCGTCGATGAGTTCGCGGTATTCGTTTGCGCTGAAGTTCGAGTCGCAGACGATCGCGGCCGCGTGTTTGTACGCGCGGGCTTGCAGCTTGCCGAAGTACGTGCGTGCGTACGCGCGCGTGTGGGCTTGTACGCGGTGCCAGGCAAGGTCGTGGACCGTCACGACCGTTGGGAGCGTGCGGACGAGCGGCATCGTGCCCGCGCTTGCGTGGAGCAGCGTTGCGCCGCTGCGCGCCGCTTGCAGCGGGAGGAGCACTTGATCCCAGAGCACGCGGCGGTCGAAGCGCCAGGGGTTCAGCCACGGCGCGCACAGCGGCCGGACGTCGACGTTGTCGGCGCGCAGCGCGAGCGCGAGGTCGCGCTGGTAGACGCCGACGCCCGTTGCGGTGCCGATTGCGAGCTGCGTATCGAGCGCGACGATCACCCGCAGGTGAGGCGCAGCCGTCACGTCGTGCAGCGTTTGAGCGCGGGGCCGGCGATCGGGTCGTCGACGGGGTCACGCGCAGGCGCGGTCGTCGTCGCGGCGCGCAGGGCGCGTGCGCGCGCCAAGGACTCGCGCGCGCGGGCGCAATCGTGTGATGCTGCGGCCGTCCACGCAAGGCCCGCGTAGGCGTCGGCGCTGTTCGGGACGACGTCGGCGGCGTGCGCGTACCAGCGCGATGCCGCGGCCACGTCCCCGTCCGCGAGCGATTGGTAGCCGGCGGCGAGGAGGTACGTTTCTTCGTTCGGCGCCAGGGCGAGCGCGCGTTCGTACGACGCCTCGGCTTTGCGCCAATATGCCGCGCGCTGCGCGGGATCGCGGTATCCGGCGGCGGCTTGCAGCTGGCCCAGGCGCCACCAGGCTTCGCCGCGGGCTTCGCCGGCGTTGGCATCGTCTTGGTGCGCTGCGAGCAGCCGCGCCTGATAAGCGAGCGCGCGATCGGGCTGGGTGGTCGCCAGCGCGTCGATCAGCGCTTGCGCGCGCACGACGTCGCCCGCGCGAACGTACTGTTGCACCGCGGCATCGCGGTCGCCGCGCGCTTCCGCGATGCGCCCGCGAACGTCCGCGCTCTCCGCGTCGTTCGGCAGCGAGGCGGCCAGCCGTTCGGCGGTCGTGAGATCGCCGTCGTGCACCGCCGCCTCGGCGCGCGCGCGAGCGCTCCCGAGCAGCGGCCGGAACAGGCGCGGGGCGCGGTCGTACAGCGCTGCGGGCAGCGACGGGCGCACGGCCAGGTCGCCGTAGGCCGCGGACGATGCGAGCTGCACCGCGCCGAGCAGCGCGGCGACCGCAAGCCCGATCATGTAGACGACCGCACGGATCACCACGAACCCCTACAACGAGAAGGCCCCGGAACCTCGCAGTTCCGGGGCACTGTACTCATCAAAGCATTGGCGGTCCGCTAGGACCGGTGTTGGGGCACTTTGCCCCAACACGCACTTTGCGCCAACACGTCAGAACCGGATCGAGAAGTTCAGGTCTTCGCGGTTCTGGTTGAAGTTGTACGTCGGCAGCACGCTGTCCACGTACTTCTGGTTGCGGAAGAGGACACCGATCGAGCTCGTCGTCTTGGGGATGTTGTAGATGAGCGTCGCGTCGTACATGTCCTTGCGCTGCGAGATGTTTTCGATTTGGGTCGTGCCGTACGCGCCGTGGTAGGTCTGCGTGTTGTACGCGATGCCGAAGTTGATGTCGCGCGTCACGGGCAGCGTCAGACCGGCCGCCAGCGTCGTGTGGTACTCGTCGACAAAGTTCGGATAGAACAGCACCGGCGTGTTGCCGGGGATCGACAGGAAGGCGTTGAGCGCCGCGGCCGAGCTCGCGTCGGGACCGCCGGCCGGGGCGTTGAACGGAACGTAGCTGTACGCCGTCGTGTCGTGGCGGAAGAGGTGCTCGACGGAGCCGGTCAGGTTGACCGCCGCTTTCGTGCGGAAGATCGGGACGCCGAATTGCAGGCCGCCTTCGAGCTTGTCGAACTTGAGCCGCAGCGCCGACGCGAAGCCCGGCCCGTACGCGAGCTGGCCGTAACCGTTGGGCACCATCTCTTGGAGATGCTGGCCGAGGAAACGCGCGTTGAGCGTGGTTTCACCCATGCTGATCGGCATGGTCACGTTGGCCGTGAACCCTTGCGAGTTGGGGGCGAACGCGCTGAAGTACTGCGGTCCGCTGGCTACGAACGGGTTGAACACCGGATAGATGTACGTGAGCGCCGCGTTGCCTCTGGTGCACGCGGTTCCCGCGCAACCCGGCGTGACGGTCGTGTCGAACGTCGAGTTGATCGCGAGGTTGTTCGCAAAGCCGAAGAACTGCGGGAAATAGTTGCCGCGCCAGAATTGGAACGTGGACGGTGCCGGCCCGAAGTAGCGCAGCGGGGCGCCGTCGAGGAAGTTCGGGCCGACGGCTTGATACTGCACGGTTGCGGTCGCGGTGGAGAGCTTGAGGCGCAGGCCGACGACCAGCGCGCTGTCGGTGATGGCGGGCGTGTTGTAGAAGTCCGGCGTGTACTTGCTGTACGCGCCTTCGCCGAACAGCACCGGATGGTTCGTGCGATCGCTGCCCAGCGTGATGAACGACAGCGGCAGCTGCGCGTCCAGACCGAACACGGTGTCGCTGACGGCGCCATAGCCGTTGCCCGCGGCGTTCCCGTTGGGAGCCGACTGGTAGAAGTTGGTTCCCTGCGAGTTGCTGACGTCGGCGAAATCGAAGATGCGGCTGATCGAGACGCCGACCTCGGCGCCCGGCAGACCTTTGATCTTCTGGTTGATGCGCGCGTTGAAGTGATAGCGCTGGAACTGGTCGTTGTTGTTGTACGTCAGCCGCACGTACGTGATCTGCACGATCGTGCCGACGGGCAGCGGCGACGAGAAGACGACCTGGTTCGTCGCGTCGATGTAGTACCACGCGCCGCCGGCGATCGGGCACCCGGCACCGGACGGGGTGAGCGCGGCCGAGGAGCACGGCGTGCCGTTGACGGCCGAGACGTAGACCGTCCCGGTGACGGCCTTCGTGCTCAAATACACGGACGAGATCGGGCCGCTGCTGGCGGTGAACGTGTCGACCTTGGATGCACCCGCCGTCGAGTTCGGCGCGCCGGGCTGGAAGTAGCTCGTCTGCGGCCGCGTGACGATGAAGAAGTAGTTATTTTGCGCGAACTCGCCCGTCGGGTCCGCGACGCCGGTCAGCGTGTTGATCATCGACTGGTCGATGCGCGTCCACGAGAACTGGAACTCGGTCAGCCCGTTGAGGATGCCGCCGATCTCGAAGCCCTTCTCGTAGGGCTGGACCGGGTTTTCGTAGCCGGGACCCTGTTGCGTGGCGTCGGGCGCGCGATAGGTGAGGCCGAGGCGCGACGACTTGAGGTTGTCGAGCTGCCCGTCGCGGAAGTACACGTTCGTCAGCGCGCCGACCTTGGCGATGTTCACCACCACGTCGGGCTGGATCGAGTACTTCGCCTGCGGCGTGAACTCGCCGCCGTACTGATAGTTGATGATGTGGATCGGCAGCGAGACCGTGAGGTTCTCGTTGATCGTGTACGTGAAGTTGAGCTTGTCGTCGAACCGGATCAGGTTGCCGGCACCGGTCTGCTCCAGCGGGCTGTTGTTGGCCGGGCTGGTCAGGAACGCGTTCACGAACGGGTCGATCGCGGCGTGCGCGATCGTCTGCGGAACGCCGTAACGCTGGCGGTACGAATTGTTGTCGAGGATCGCGCCGTGGAACTGGATCGACTGCGCGAACTTCGTGCGCTTGTCGAGCGCGTCGAGCGCGTCCTCGAGGTTCGTCACGCGCACGCCGAGCGAGTCCAGCTCGTCCTTGAGCGCATCGATGAGCTTCTGCAGCTTGTCGAGATCGGCTTTCGAGGCATAGCCTGCACCATTGGCTTGCAGCTTCGCGATGACGCGTGCGACGAGCACCGCCATCTCGTAGCGCGTCAACGGGCGGTCGCCCTTGAACTTACCGTCGGGATACCCCTCGACCAAACCGTCGGCCGCGAGCGACTGGATCGCTTGATACGCCCAGTGGTTCGCCGGCACGTCCGAGAACGGCGTTGCCGAGGCGCTCTGACCCAACGCCAAGAGCGAGCCGATTGCAAAGCTCGCTGCGAGGACGAGGGTAGCGAGACGCTTCATCGTTTCCTCCGAGAAAGGTGTAACAAGGCTTTTCCGCTAGCGCGCGCAGTGTCCCCGTCGGTTTCGGATTATCCCGGTGTTGCCGAACCGGCGAGAAGAACCCGTCTCGGTGGTGACCGCGGCGGGCACGACGACGACGCGCCCTCTACGGAACGCATGCCGAGGTCGCTATACCGAAGCGAGCGTCGGGACTCCTGCCCAGATCACGAAGCCTTGAGGAATCGTTCCGCGATGAGGAGGGCCGCGTAGTCGTCGATCGGCCGGTTGGGCAGGAGCATCCCCCGCGGCACGATGCGGCGCCAGCCCCGGGGCGGGTGGTCGCGGAAGAACCGGGCGCGGGCGAGCAGGCTGGTTTCGCGCTCGTCGACGAGCTCCACGGCGACGCCCAGGGACCGCACTACCTCGGCCACCGCGGCGGCATTGGTGCCGCGCCCGATCGCCGCCAGGGCGACCGGCGTCGCGGCGACGACCTCCCGCAGCCGTTCGGCGAGCGTCTCGATGCCGATGATGCCCAGCGCAAGCGGCGGCGCGTCGATGCCGGTCACCACGGCGTAGCCGCACTTGCGGGTGCCCGGGTCCAGGCCCAGGATCGTCATCGCGGGACCAGCGAGTAGTCCAGCAGGATGCCGCCGGAGTGCGGATACATGTCGAGCCCCGCTTTGGCCACCAGCCGGTAGTGGCCGCGCAGCCGGGCGAGCTGGTTAAGGACCTCCTGCACGTTGTTGCTCGGGGCCGGGTTGAGCGCGAAGACCGCCGGCATGCCGCGCCGCTCCATCTCGGCGATGGCGCCCGCGGTCAGCCGCTGCAGCGGGACGACCAGGCTGTCCGCGAGCTGTCCGCCTTGCACGTCGACGGATGCCAGCGTGTCGCCCGCGGCCGCGACGCGAACGTCGGCGTACGGCTGCAGCGTGAACGACACGACGTCGCCCTTGAACAGATTCTGCCCGATCAGCGGCAAGAACATCACGGGCGCCTCCGCGGGCAGGCTGTCGCGATCCTTCGCCAGCTGCTGCCGCAGCAGCGCTTGGATGTCCGGGTCGCTCGAGGTCTTGCGATAGGGCTTCAAATCGTACGGCGCGTGCGCGAACTGGGCGTTCGCGGTGCTGACCGTTCGGTCGAAGAATCCCGACAGCTGCGCCAGCACGACTGCGTCGGGCTGCGACAGCCGCGTGGTGAGCACGATGTTGCCGATGGGGTAGCCGATCGACACGACGAACTGGCGGTCGCGCGTCGAGTCCAGCTCGCGCTGCGTCGAGATCGCGCGTGCTTGGAGGTCGTTGATGCGCGCGTTGATCTGGCCGAGCCGGAAGAACGCCGTGCGCACCTGCTGCGAGCCGATCAGCGCGACCGACGTGACGGACAGCGCGATCAGCATCCCCGTCGCGACCGCGACGATCGTGGACGTGTACTTCGGCCGCAGCCCGAACAGCGTGAGCCGTTTGCGGCCCACCTGATGGCCGACGCGGTCGCCGATGTACGCGATGCCGCCGGCGACGATCGTGATCGCGACGACGAGCGCGATGCCTGAGAGGTTCGCGATCACGCTAGACTCGCGACGCGCGCCGCAGCAGCGTCGCGCCGATGATGGTGAACAGCAGGTTCGGTGTCCAGGCGGCGGGCCCGGCGAGCCCGGTCGCCGAGCCGATGCTCAAGAAGATCGTCGAGATCACGTAGTAGACGAACACGATCGCGACCGCGAGGCCGAAACCCAGTCCGGTGCCGCCGCCGCGCGCCGGCCGCAATCCGAACGGGACGGCGATGAGCGTGAACACGAACGCCGCGAACGGCCGCGCCAGCTTCGACGCGTAGGTCGCGTCGAACGACTTCTCTTGCTGCGGCGTGAGCTGGCCGGAGCCGAGCCGCTCCTTGATCTCGGCGCGCGACATCAGCTCCGGATCGTTGATCTGCAGCGACTGTTTCGCGATCTGGTTGGGCCGCGCACCGATGTCGATGTCCACGCCGGTCGCCGTCTGCTTCCACTCGAAATCATCCGACCCGGAGCCGAAGTGATAGATCGTTGCATTTTCGAAATGCCACGTCGGCGCGACGTAGCGCGCGCGGTCGGCCTCGGTGACTTCTTGCAGCTGCTGGTGCGTGTCGTAGTGCAGCACCGTGACCTTGAGCAGCGTTTCCGTCGGAACGTCCAGCGCGGCGGCGATCGTGATCTGCTTACCGCCGCCCGGCAGCGGCGTGACGGCCTGCAAGCTCGACGTCGACGCGGACGTCGCGTGCTCGATCGCCTGCTGCTTCACGAACGCCGCCCTGTCGTTGGCGAACGGCACGAACATCTCTTGGACCGCGAGCGCGAGCAGCGACACGACGAAGCCGACGATCAGCAGCGGCGCGACGATGCGCGCGAGCGAGATGCCGCCGGCTTTGAATGCGGTCACCTCGCTGTCGTCGGCCAGCCGCTGCATCGCGAGCAGCGTGCCGAGCAGCATCGCCATCGGGATCACCAGCAGCAGAAACTGCGGCATGTCCCACAAGAAGTACTCGACCGCGGCCCACAGCGGCGCGTGCTCTTCGGTCACGAGCCGCCCGATCGCGAGGATCTGCGTCGCGACGAAGATCAGCGTGAACGCCGAAAGGCCGAACAGGAAGGGTCCGCCGAGCTCCGCGACGAGGTAGCGGTCCATGATCGTGGGCGCCAGCGGCGCGCGCGGCGCGGTGTGCCCCAACTGCTGCGCGTCGGTCACAGCCGGAAGCTCTCCCCGAGGTAGAACTTGCGCGCGACCGCGGAGTCGAGCACGTCCTGCGCGGTCCCGCTGACCTCGATCTTGCCGTCGTTGAGAATGTACGCACGGTCGACGATGGCGAGCGTTTCGCGCACCTGGTGGTCGGTGATCAGCACGCCCAGGCCGCGGTCGCGCAGCTGCCGGATCATCGCCTGGATGTCGGCGACGGCGATCGGGTCGATCCCGGTAAACGGCTCGTCGAGCAGCAAGAATGCCGGTTCGGTCGCGATCGCGCGCGCGATCTCGACGCGGCGCCGTTCGCCGCCGGAGAGCGAGTCGCCGCGCGCGTCGACGAACTGCGACAGCCCGAACTCGGCCAGCAGCTCCGGCAGCCTGCGTTCGCGCTCCGCGCTGGACACGCCGTTCATCTCCCAGATCAGCCGCAAGTTGTCGCCGACGGACAGCTTGCGGAAGATCGAGTTCTCTTGCGCGAGGTAGCCGATCCCGGCGCGCGCGCGCTCGTGCATCGGCGCGCCGGTGATCTCGCGCGCTTGGCCGTCGCGCTCGAGCACGACGGTGCCGCCGTCGGGCCGGATCAGCCCGACCACCATGTAGAACGTCGTCGTCTTGCCGGCGCCGTTGGGTCCGAGCAGCCCGACGACCTCGCCGCGGCGCACTTCGGCGCTGACGCCTTTGACGACGGTGCGCCGCGCGTAGCGCTTGACCAGGTCGCGCATGACGATGCGGTCGCTCACGCGCCGCTCCCCGACGTCACGCGCGCGTCGCGCAGCCGCACGTCTCCGTCGAGATGATCGCCGCCGAGCCGGTCGCCGCCCGGTCCGGTCACGACCACGTGGCCCTCGCCGCGGAACCGCTCGGTGCCGGCGTCGTAGCGGAGCGTGTCACAGGTCAGAACGGCTCCTTCCATGGTTCGTGCACGCACACCACCGGTCATAAACACACTCTTGTCGCGTTGTTTCACCGTCGCCTTCGGTGCCTCGGCGATCGTGACCGCGCCCGAGCGGTCGACGAACGTGATGTGCGTCTCCTGCAGCACGGCGTTGCCGTCCGCGGAACCCGCGATGTCGCCTTCGAACGAGGTCGAGCGGATCACGTAGATCCGCCGCCCTTTCTTCGTCCCGGTCAGCACCGACGGTTTTTCCTTCGTGCCGAAACCGCGGACGTGGACCGGCACGGGGGTGGCGGTGGGGCCCGGCGATCCCGCCGCACCCGGGCCGTTCGAGCTCGGCGCGCCGCAGCCGGCCGCAAGGATGCACGCAAGCAGCGCGGCGGCCGCCGGCGCGCCGAGCTTACTGCAACGCATCGGCGGGCGCCCCCGGGAGCGCTTCCGTGCGCGCCGCTGCGAGCGCGAGCGGCACGACCTGGAGCCCGAGCGCGAAGAAGATGCTGACCGTGTTGATGCTGACGTCGACGAGCAGCGCCAAGAGCGCGGCCGCCAGGCTGAAGCTCAGCGCGCGGGTCAGCGCCGCGGAGCGCCGGGCGTCGCGCAGCACCCGGCGCAGCACGATGGTAAATGAGGCGATGAGCGTCACGATGGCCACGATACCGCCGTCGGCTGCGAACGCTATCGGAAGCGAGTGCGGGTCGAAGGCGACCGCGGTGCGGGTGCCGGGGGCGTCGGGAGGTCGGAGCACGTCGTAGGTCTTCGGGAAGGCGAGCGGTCCGACACCCAGCAGCGGGAACCGTTCGAAGGTGGTCAGCCCCGTACGCCAGGCGACGGCGCGGGCCTCGGTGTCGCGGGGGTTGTGGTGGCGGGCGCCGGCGACGACGTCGAGGCCCAGCCCGGCCAGCCCGACGACGAACGCCGCCGCGAGCAGGACACGGGCACGGGTCAGCAGCGCGTAGGCAGCGACCCCGCATACGGCCGAGAACGCGCCCCAGCGCGAGAAGGTCGCACCCAGCGTGACGATCAGGACCAGCGCGCACGCCGTCGCGAGCCGGTCGCGGCCGCGCGACACCACGGCCAGTGGCAGCGCGACCCCGAGCCCGATCAGGGTGTAGGCCGCGAGCTCGTTGGGGTTCAGGAACGTCCCGACCGCGCGACCATTGTCGTACGCGTAGATCGCGACCGGCCGGTGCGCGACCACCATCGCGAGCGCCAGCAGCGAAGCGACCAGCCCCGACCACAAGAACGTGCGCAGACAGAGCCGCACGGTCGCGGCGTCCGCATCGCGCGCGAGCGCGAGGCCGCCGGCGCCTTGCGCGGTGACGAGGACGCCGAACCAGATCCCCAAGAATGGGTCGAAGCCGGTGATCGCCGCGAGAATCGTCGCCACGCCCGGCGCGAGGAAGGCGAACGTGAGGGCGTCGCGGCGTGCGGCACGCAGCGCCGCCGGGACGACGGCCGCGAGCGCGGCCACGGCGAGCAGCGCGATCGCGACCGCGAACCGGACCGGGATGAGCGGCGGGATCGGCGGCGTGGCCGGATCGAGCACGACGAGCGTGCCGTACAACGGGACGATCGCGAACAGCACGGCGAGCGCGTAGCTCGACACGCGCATCACGCGGCGCCCGCCAGCGCGGCGACGGCCTGCGCGATCGCGCGCGCTCCGCCCGGGCCCCCCATCCGCTCGCGCCCGAGCGCGCCCGTCCGCGCGCGCCGCACGTCGTCGGCGAGCAGCGCCGCGACCGCATCGGCCGCGCGCGCGGGGTCGCCGGGCACGATCAGCAGCGCGTCGCCCAGAAGTCCCATCTGCCGCTTGCGGTACCACGCGTCGCGCGGCGCGTCGTCCAGCTCGAGCGCGACGACGGGCACGCCCTGGGCGGCGGCGGCTTCGTTCGCCGTGCCGCTCTGCCCGATCGCCAGCGTCGCGCCGTGCAGCAGCGCGCCGAGCGGACCGGTCCACGGGCGGAGGCCGCCGCGTTCGAGCGCCGGCGCGAAGCCGCGCTCGTCGAGATTCGGCGCCACCGACAGCACCGCGTCGACCTCGATACCCCGCGCGCGCAGCGCGGTGACGACGTCCGCGATGCGAAGCGCATCGGCATACGCGCGCTCGCGCGAGCCCGGCAGCAACGCGAGCCGCAGCGATGCGCGCCACTCGACGCGCGCGTCGGTGGCGAGCAAGTCGACGATCACGTTGCCCGGCGCCTCCGCGCGCAGCCCGTGCGCGCGCAGGTCGTTCGCCGTCGCCGCGTCGCGCACGAACAGCCGCCGCGCACCGCGCAAGATGCGTCGCTCGCCGCGTCCGTAGCGGGCCACGTAGACGCTCTTCGCCGTTCCGACATAGGCGAGCGGCGCGCGGACGATGCGCGCGAGCGCGCACGCGTAGACGTCGCCGACCGCGACGACCGCGGCGTAGCGGCCGCGCGCCGCGCGCAAAAACTGGATCTGGCGCACGAAGAGCCCGACGAATCCGGCGCCGAGGTCGCGGGCGAACGCGCGCACGTTGCCCATCGCGACCAGCCCGCCCGACGGCATCGCGCGCTGCGGTCCGACGTCGGGAAAATCGGCGCTTCCCAGCCGCTCACCGACCAGCCCGAAGTGCTCGGTGCGCAGGCCAGCGAGCGCGCGCACCTCCTGCGCGATGCGCGCCGCGATGGCGGCTTCACCGTGCCCGTTCGTGATGAACAGAACGCTTTGCTTTGCGCTCACCTCAGCGGCTCGAGTGCGAAGTCCGTGATCACCGCGCGGCCCGTTGCGTCTTTCGCGAGCTCCGTGCGCGATGCAAAGGCGCCGTACGGGCCGGCGTGCACGATCGGCACGCCCGCGACGACCTCGGGCGCGGGCAGCGTGTCGTGGCTGTGACCGCCCAAGATCAGGTCGAGCCGCGGAACGCGCTCGGCGAGCAGGCGGTCGTGCCGCAGCCCGAGATGCGACAGCGCGATCAGCGTCGTCCCGGGCGGCGTCGCATCGGCCATGCGGCGCGCGACGACGATCGGGTCGAGGAAACGCCAGCCGAAAATGCGCTCGTAGAACGACCCTTCCGGATACTGCACGACGAGCAGCCCGAAGAACCGCAGCGTCCACGGCGTCCCGCCGTCGTTCCGCTGAAGCGTGACGTCGGCGCTGAACGGCAGCGTGCGGCCCTTCGTGTCGATGAGGTTCGCGCACACGAACGGGTGCCGCATCTGCGCGACGCGTGCGCGCACCGCGCCGAACACGTAGTGGAACTCGCGGTTTCCCATCGCCTGCACGTCGACGCGGGCGGCATCGAGCTCCGCGATGATCGGCTCGCGGCGGTGATACATCGTCTGCGAACCGCGCAACGAGTCGCCGCAGTCCACGTACAGCCCGGGCCGCGCCGCGCGCAGCGCGTTCATCGGCGCCGCAACATGCCGGCGATCGTGAATGTCGCTCGTGTGATAGATGCGCATCGTCTAAAGGCGCTCCGCCCCGGGGAGGGCGCGCGCGACAACCGGGTTGGTTTCTGCCACGGTGGAGAGCACCCAGTCCGCGTTGCGTTGCAGCGCGTCCGGCGGGCCGAGCGCGGCGCGTACGCGCGCGTAGCCGTCGCGTTGTCCCAGCGGGTTCGCGAGCAGCGCGAGCAGCGCGTCCGCGAGCGCTGCCGGCGTCGCCGCGCCTTGCAGCAGTTCGGGCACGACCGGCTCGTCGAGCACGAGGTTCGGCAGGGTAACGTATTTCCCGCGGTAGACACGTCGAGCGATCTTGGCTTGCGGTTCCGACAGCACGTACAGCGCGACCGCCGGCGTCTCGATCAGCGCGGCTTCGAGGACCGCGGTGCCCGACGCGATCGCGGCGGCGTCGGCTTCGCGCAGCGCGGCGCGCGCGTCGCGCACGATCTCCACCGGCAGCGGCGAGCGGAACGACAGCAGGTGCGTGACGTGCGCGTGCACGTCGTCGTCCGCGGCGACGAGCGTCGCGCGCACGTCGGGCCGCACCTCGCGAACGCGTGCGAGCGCGTCGAGCAGCCGCGGCGTGTGGCGCGCGATCTCGCCGGCGCGGCTCCCCGGCAGCAGCGCGATGACGCCGGCGCCGGGCGGCGGCACGGCGCGCGGTTCGCGCGCGGCGATCGTCGACACCAGCGGATGTCCGACGTAGCCGATCGGCAGTCCCAGCGACCGGTAGAACTCCGCTTGGTGGCGGAAGATCGTCAGCGGATCGCACAGCGTCGCGACCGCTCGCGCGCGCTTGGCGCTGTCGAGCCATGCCGACGGCGGCGCGTAGTACACGATCGGCTTGTTGAAGCCGAGCGCGCGCAGAATGCGCGCGAGCCGCAGGTTGAACGCGCCGAAATCGACCAGCACGACGAGGTCCGGCGGATCGCGCCGCAGCGCCCAGGCGATGCGCAGCCCGGCACCGGCCGTGCGCGGCAGCCGCCGCAGCGCTTCGAACACGCCCAGCGACGCCCAGCCGCGGTTGCGCTGCACGATGCGCACGCCCGCGCGCTCGAGCCGAACGTCGCCGATGCCCTCCGCTTCGACCGCGACGCGCGCCCGCAGCGCACCGACCAGATCCGCCGCGAGCAGCTCACCCGACGCCTCGCCCGTCGAAAAAAAGACGCGCACTGTCTAAAGGCGCTCCGCCCCAGGCTCGGGTGCGGAGCACCCCGGCGCGAAGCGCCGAGGAACTTCGTTCGTGGGTTCCGACGTCGTCGGAACCCTGCTCCCCACGCCTTCGGCGTGGGGCCCCCAAGTCGCCGGGGCCGTGAAGGTCGTGCTCAGTTCGGCGTTCCCCGAGGGGCCCCGTAACACGATGATCTCTATTTGAGAATCCCGCGCTCGGAGCCGGCTTCCAAAAACGCGAGCAGCGTGCGGCCTTCGTCGGTCTTCACCGTCTCGCGCAGCGCGGCAATCGCTTGCGAGACGTTTTTCTCGGAGTGATAGATCGTCTTGTACGCGTCTTTGAGTTCGGTCAGCGCCTCGCGCGAGAAGCCGGCGCGGCGCAGGCCGACGGCGTTGAGTCCGTACACGACCGGCGGGTCGCCGTCGCACAAGAAGTACGGCGGCAGGTCGCGTCCGAGCTTCGCGTAGCCGCCGACGAACGAGTAGCGGCCGATGCGCACGAACTGGTGCACGCCCGCCATCGCGCTGATCAGCGCGTGATCCTCGACCACGACGTGACCCGCGAGCTGCGCGAGGTTCGACATCGTGACGTGGTTGCCGACGCGGCAGTTGTGTGCGATGTGCGTGTACGCTAGCAGCAGGCAATCGTCGCCGACCGCCGTGACGCCGCCGGCGCCCGCGCTGCCGCGGTGAATCGACGCGTACTCGCGGATGACCGTGCGCGCGCCGATCGTCGTGTAGGAAACCTCGCCTTCCTCCGCCTTGCGATCTTGGGACGGCGCGCCGATCGTGGCGAACGGATGGATGATCGTGTCCTCGCCGATCGTCGTGCGCCCGGTGACGACGACGTGCGCGAGCAGGTTCGCGCGCGCGCCGATCGTCACATGTTCGCCCACGATGCAGTACGGCCCGATGTCGACCGTCTTGCTGAGATTCGCGTTCGGATGGACGATCGCGCTGGGATGGATCACAGATGCAGCACCGAGGAGTCGTACGCAAACGCCGACGGATCGATGGATATCGAAAACGTCAGCTCGGCGGTGACGACCCGCTTGCCCTCGACGCTCGCCTCGACCGCGACCCAGCCGATGTTGAGCTTGGTCTTGATGACGCGGGCCTCCATGTCGAGCCGGTCGCCCGGCACGACAGGCCGCCGAAACTTCGCCTTGTCGATCCCGGCGAGGTAGGGCACCTTGCGCGCCATGTCGCCGGGCTCGAGGATCGTCGTGCCGCCGAGCTGCGCCAGCGCTTCGATCATGTACACACCCGGAAACAGCGGGTTGCCGGGGAAGTGCCCCGCGAGCATCGGCTCGTTCGCCGTGACGTTCTTGTAGCCGCGCGCGCGCACCATCGGCTCGAGCTCGGTGATGCGATCGATCAGCAGCATCGGGTAACGGTGCGGCAAGATCTTCATGATCTCGCGCACGTCGAGGATCGGCACGGAGTTCGCCCCTAACTGGTCGCGGAGACCGCGGTCGACTCGCCGGCGGCGTCGCCGAGGAGCTCGCGCACGGCTGTGCAGTGCAGCTTGTGACCGCTCTTGAACGCGATCACCTCACACTGCGGATACGCGCCGAGCAACGCGAAGTCCCCGACGAGATCGAGGATCTTGTGGCGCGCCGGTTCGGTCGGCGAACGCAGCGGCGCGAGCGGTCCGTCGGGCCCGAACACGACCGCGTTCTCGAGCGTCCCGCCCTGCGCGAGCCCGCGCTTGACCAGCGACTCGACCTCGTGCAAAAAACCGAACGTCCGGTTCGGCGCGACCTCGCTGCGATATGTCTCGGGCGTGATCTCCGTCTCGACGTACTGCGTGCCGATCGGCTGCGGGTAGTCGACGACCATGCGCACCCGGAACGATGACGCGGGCGCGACGACGAGCAGCTTGTCGCCGTCGCGGAACACGCGCGTCTCGGTGGGGACCCAGCGCACCCGCGCGTCGTGCAGCGTCGCCAACCCGACCGCCTCGACGGCGTCGGCGAAGTGCTTCGCGCTCCCATCTTCGACCGGGATCTCGGAACCGTCGACCGCGATCAGCGCGTTGTCGACGCCGCAGCCCAGCAGCGCGGAGAGCAAGTGCTCGACGGTGGAGACGCGGTGCTCGCCCACGCCCAGGACCGTCGCGCGGACGGTATCGACGACGTAGTCGGCGCGCGCGGGAAACTCGACCGCGTCGTTCACCCGGAAGCGGAGGCCGTGGCCGGCGGGGGCGGGGAGGACGCGCACGCGGGCGGGAGCCCCGGTGTGGAGGCCGGCGCCCTCGAACGAGATCGCGTCACGCAACGTCGTTTGATACTGCACTTCAGCTCTGCTTGGGCTCTTGCTTTTCCAAGACGTCGACCCGAGCGTACAATTTCGGCAGCTTTCGGAGATACGCCTGGAGCCGCACGTGGTCGCGGTGGTTCTGGGCCGGCTGGCCGCCGATGAACGCGTCGTCGGCGACGTTGCCCCAGACGTGTGCGGCGGCGCTGATCGTGACGCGGTTTCCGATCGTCGTGTGCCCGGGGAAGAGCACGGAGCCGCCGATCCGGCAGTAGTCCCCGATCGTGGTCGTCCCGGCCAAGCCCGCGAAGGCCGCGATCGCGGTGTGCTGCCCGATGCGCGCGTTGTGGCCGATCTGGCAGAGGTTGTCGATCTTCGTTCCGGTCCCGATCGACGTCACGCCGGTTTGCGCGCGGTCGATGCACGTGTTCGCGCCGATCTCCACGTCGTCGCCGAGCGTCACGTTGCCGACCTGCGGGATCTTCACCAGCCGCCCGTCGAGGAACGCCCAGCCGAAGCCGTCGCTCCCGACGACGGCGCCCGCCTGGAGGACGACCCGGTCGCCGGCGACGCAGGCGTCGGCCAGATACGCGCGCGGGTGGAACAGGCAGTCGGCGCCGACCGCCGCGCCCGCGCCGATGACGACGCCCGGCAGCAGTACGGTGCGGTCGCCGATGCGCGCGCCGGGACCGATCGCGACGTGCGGTCCGATCCACACGCGCTCGCCCACGTGGGCGTCCGGATGGACCGCGGCCGTCGGATGGACGAACGGTCCGCGCGGGCGCGGGGGCTCGAGCGACGCGAGCAAGGCGGCCAGCGCAACGCGCGCCGACGGCACGGCCAGGATCGGCTTGGCATACGTTTCCGCGGCGTCGACGAGGGCTTCGTCGGTGAGCACCGCGGCGGCGCGCGAACCGAGCGCCGTACGCAGGTAGCGTTCGTCGACCGCGAACGTGAGGGACGTGGGGTCCGCGTCGTCGACCGCGGCGATCCGCTCGATCGCGACGGCGGGATCGCCGACGACGCGCCCGCCGGTGCGCTCGGCGAGCGCACCGAGCGTCCCCAGCGGGTTCACGGAGCGGGGGTGCTCTTGTCCTCGATCTTGAGGATCTTCTCGACGTCCGCGGTGATGTCGACGCCGCCGAAGCCGACGTACTGCCGCGTGAAGACGTAGGTAAGGTGCTTGTCGGCGGCGACCTGCTTGGCCGCGGCGGTCACGTCGACGCTCAGCTCCGTCTGCGCCAGCGTGAAGCGCGCCTGGAGCTGCGCGCGCGCCTGCGCCTTGTCGCGGTCGGGCCTGCGCGAGCGCTCGATGGTCTGCGCGTCGTTCGCCAGCTGGTTCTGATAGTTCTGGAACTTCGGCCAGTTCTGCGAGATGCGCTGCACGTCGACCAGCCCGATGTCGGCCTGGGACGCGTTGTTGCCGCACGCGGCGAGCGACGCGAGCGCAGCGGTGGCAAGAAGCGCGCGCAGCGCGGTGTTCGTGATCATCATTCGTGCAGGCTTTCGATGTCCTTGAGGGCGTCCGGCGTGAGATCGACTCCGCCGGCGGGGGCGACGATGTCGGTGAGAACGACCGCGATCCCGCGCTGCTGCGCGATCAAGCGGACCTCGCGCTCGATCTGCGCCTTGATCTCACCGTAGAGGTCTTCGCGTTTTTTGCGCAGCGAGAGAATTTGCGCTTGCGCGCCCGCCTGCGACGCACCGTCGAGGCCGTGCAGCTGGGCGTAGCGCTTGCCCAGATCCTGGCGCGTCTTCTGAAAATCAGCGATCGTCGTCTTCGCATCGGCTTGGAAGCGCTTCTGATAGTCGCTGTGCAGCTGCTCGATACGCGCGCGCAGCGCAGGCGGCAGCGTGTTGCTGACCTGCTGCTTCACGCGGCCGTTGACGACGGTGGTGCGCACCGCGGGCCCGCCGAGGTTCGACACTTGCCGCGCGAGCGACTGTTGGCGCTGCGCGAGCGAGCCCAACGAGCGCTTGCGGATCGCTGCGACCTGCGCGTTGAGATCGGTCTGCACTTGATCTTTGAGCTGCGCCTGCAGCGCGACGAGCGTCTGCTGATCGCGATTGCGCGCGGCGGCGAGCGCGTCGGACTCCTTGCGGTCGATCGCGGCGAGCTGCTTCTGCGCGTCCTCGCGAGCCGCGTCGTCGAGCGCGAGCGACGTGAGCTTGGTGCGCAGCGCGAGCCGCTGCGGCGCATCCTCACTCGCCATCTTGAGCGACAGCGCGGACTCCTTGGACTGCAGCTCCTCGGCCTTCGCGCGATACGTGCGGTCGGCCCGGACGGACAACGCCTTTTGCGCGGCGTTCACCTGCGCGGTGTCCTGCTTCTGCAGCGTCGAGCGGTACGCGTTGAGGTCGCGCTGCGCTTGCGTCGCGACCCCGCTCTGCTGCTGCCGCGCCGTCGCGTTGACGGAGCTCGAGATCTGCGCCGCGCTCGGGCCGCCGGCGCCGGCGCCGCGCAGCGCAGCCGCGATCGCCGCAGACTCTTGCTGCTGGTACTGCTTCTGCTTCTGGTCGATCAGCTTGCGCGTGCGGTCCGCCGCGTCGTTGAGCTGCTTTTGCAGATCGCGCTCGCGTTCGGCGAGGTGCGGATCGCTCGCGGCGACCTGCGGTGCGGTCGCCGTGAGGTCGAACGCCTCGATGCTACGGTCGTAGCGCGCGAGCTGGTCGTAGAGCGGATGCTTCTTCACGAGATCGTCCATGATCACGTACCCAACGGTCCCCTTCTCCGCCGGTGCAGGCGCCTTCGTCGCATGCGAGCATCCGGAAAGCAAAAGAAAAGCCGGCGCGCATACGGCGAGCGCAAGAGCAATCAGGCTTGCTGTCGCGGCGCGCTCGGTTCCGCGGAACGCGGAACCCATCATTTCAGTTTGTCGGTGACGTCTTTGGTGATGTCGACGCCGCCGAAGACGATGTTGCCCTTGTCGACCACCAGGATCAGGCCTTTCGCCTTCGCGACGTCACCGATCGCGCTGCGCGTCGAGTCCACCATCGGCTTGAGCGTCTTGTTCTGCTGGTCGTCGAGCGTCTTGCGGTAGTCCTTGAGAACGTTGTCGCGGTCGGCGGCCGTCTTCGCGCCCTTGAGCTTGTCGGCGGCGGCTTTGTCCTGCTCTTGCTTGAATTTCAGAAAATCGTCGGTGACGGCCTTCACCTTGGGCGTCTGGTCGATCGCGGACTGGTCGACGTAGCCGACCTTGGACGGCGGCGGCGTCGTCACCGGCGGGACCGGATCGCCGACGCCGGTCAGCAGCTGTTTGACGTTGTTGGTGATGTCCTGGCCGCCGAACACGACGATGCGCTTGTCGACCACGACCGTGAGGTTTTTCGACGACGCGACCGAGGCGATCGCGACCTGCGCGCGGCCGAACAGCGGGCCGAAGAGCTGGCGCTGCTTGTCCGCCATGCGGCCCTGAAACTCGCCGGCGAGCCGCTGCTGTTCGCTCTGCGACGCGTGCTGCGCCCGGCCCAGATACTGTTTCTGAAGCGAGGCGCCGTACGCGTTGAGCTGCTTGTTCGCGGTTTGGAACGCGGGCAGCGCCGCGAGCGCCTGCTGGTCGAGCGAGCCGATGTCGGTGACGTCGTTTGCGCCGATCGCGGGCGTCGCGAGGATCGCGGCACCGAGTGCGAAGGCGAGCGCGACCGCGCGGCCGCGCGCGAAGAGTTGGTTCATTCCTAGAAGCTCTGTCCGATTCCGAACGACGTGTGCGTGCCCTGGCTGCCCTTTGCGAAATCGAGCCGGATCGTGTGCAGCCCGAGCTGCGGGACGTCGAACCGGAGACCGAGCCCGACGTCGCTGTGGAAGCTGTAGCGGTTGAGGTCGAAGGTGGTGGTGGTCAGGCCGCTGACGTCGGTGGTGATCGATTTTCCGCCGCGGATGCGCGTGCCGCCGCTCTCGACGAACCCGACCACGGCGAACTTGCGGTCCGGCGTGAGCGGAACGCGCAACTCGGCCTGTCCCAGCAGGATGTCGGTTCCGTAGAACGGGTCCGAATACCCGCGCAGATCCTGGTCGGAGAAGATGAAGAGCTTGTTCGTCGGGATCGCGCCGGTCGAGATTCCGGCCCGGCCGTGAAGCCCCAGAGTGGCGTTCTTGGGCATCGGGAAGAACTTCGCGCCGTCGATCGTGAGGAGCTGGTACGTGAAGTCGGAGCCGAACGAATGGCTGCTGAATTCGTCGTTGAAGCTCAGGCTGAGCCCGTGGCGCGGGTTGAAGACGTCGTCGCGCGAATCGGCGCGCACCCCGAAGAGCAAGCTGCGCACGTTGTACGGCCGGGTCGAGCTGATGGTCGCCAGCGATGGCGCCGTGATGCCGACGGCCGAGCTGGGGCTGTTCGGGTCGTTCGTGCCGAACGGCGACGAGGTGGCGTTCGGCAACGGGTTGACGACCGGTGCGGTCGGGAAGACGTAGCCGCTGGGCAGGTCGGCCGATGCCGCGACCTTCTGCACGTTGACGCCGCCGCTGATCGAGATGATGTCGGTGAGACGGCGGCCGACCTGGGCGGAGACGCCCGTCGCGCGGGACTTGTACGTGGACACGATGCCGTTGATGATCTGGCTGTTGGTGATGTCCGTCGGGACGATCGTAACCGGGATCGGGCCGCTGGCCGGACAGCTGCTCGGCGCTGCGGGCGCGATGGTGGCGATGGCCTGCGGCGCTCGCTGCGCGGCGCTGGTATTGATGATGGACGCGGTGCAGGCTTGATAGACGGGATAGAAGTTCGTCTGCTGCTGCGTGAAGAGCGTCGCGCCGAAGCTGTACTTCTGTGACTTCTCGGTCTTGCCGAGGTACGGGACCGTCACCGAGAGCTGCGCGTCGCTCACGCGCGAGCCGCGCTCGAGCCGGACCGACGCTCCGTTGCCCGTGCCGTTGATGTTGTTCTGCTGGTAGGACAGCGTCCCGGTCAGGCCGGTCCCGGTAAGGCCGCCGGAGTAGCCGGCGCCCAGCGTCGCGGTGCCCGTGCGCTGCTCCTTGACCTGCCAGTTCACGGTGATGAGGCCCGGCCGCTTGGGATCGGGACCCGGTTTGCCCTGGAAGTCGATCTTCTCGAAGAAGCCGAGGTTGTTGAGGCGGTCGTAGTCTCTGCGCAAGCCGCTGTCCGTGACGACCATGCCCGGCCGCAGGCGCAGCTCGCGGCGGATGACGTCATCGTGGGTGACGGTGTTGCCGGTGATCTCGACCGCGCCGACCCGCAGCACGCTGATGGTGTAGCGGACGTCGGCCGTGCCGGCCTTCTGGTCGACCGTCGTGGGGTCGACGCCGGCCTCGACGTCACCCAGCTTGAGGTCGTACTTCTCGTAGAGTGCCTTGAGCGCGTCGTAGTCCTTGTCGCGCTGCGCCTCGGAGTACGGGCTCCCGGGCTTGGTGACCAGCGCCGGGATGATGACGGTCGGCGCCAGCATCGGGTCGCCTTCGGGCGGGCCCGTGATGATGATGTTGCGGACCGTGAGGCCTTCCTGGACCTTGAGCGTCAGGACGCCGTCCGGGGCGATGTTGACGTCGGTGACGTGCGAGGGCAGCTGGCCGCCGAAGCCGATCTTGTCGTAGTAGCTGTTCAGCTTGAGCACGTCTTGCTGGTAGGTCTTGATGTTGAAGACCTGGCCCGGCGCCGTGTCCATGAGCGCCAGCAGCGTGTCGGCCGAGACGCTCTTGTTGCCCTCGAACCGGATCGACGTGACGACGGGATTCTCGATGACGCGGTACGTGACGGCGACGCCGTCCGGGCGCTGCTTGATGATCGGCGGCGCCTGATCGGCGAAGAACCCGAGGTCGGCGATCGCGCGCAAGTCCTGCTGCACGACGGCCGGGTCGAAAGGATCGCCGACCTTCGTCCTGACGACGGAGAGGATGCGGTCGGTTGGGATGTGCGCGTTTCCGGTGACAGCGACCGACACGACGGTCGGCGCAGGCGCGGCGGCCGGCGCGGAGATCGCCGGCGGCATCACGAGACCGAAAAACGCGAGCACGGCGAGCGCGGTGCGCGGCGTGCGGCGAAACCGTTCGAACAAGCGGAAGACGTCCTTCGTACGATTGAGTTCACCCGGGCGCGGTGGGCGACCGACGGGTTGCGAATGGGGGTGTAACGCGCGGCGGACCATGCGCGTTCCCGGTCCCGAAGGTACGACACGCCGCCGTCAGCGCCTTTACCGGGCTACCTCGCGGCGGGTCCGCGTCAGTATTTCCGGACGATCGAGAAGGTGAATCCTTTGCGGTTCGAGACGGGCAAGATTCCCTTGAGCCGCTGCGTGCTGGAGATCGCTTGCGTGCCGTTGCCGTTATTGGTGAACGCGGGATCGCCGTTCTGCTGGAAGTAGTTGAACTGCACCGACTCGGTTGCGTTGGGGCGCGCCGTGAAGCCGAGCGTCGTGCGCACCGGGCTCGACAGCGTTTGGCCGAAGCTCGCGTACACGTCGCGGTGACCGATCTGCTTGAGCGCGTTGTAACCGATCCCGCCGCCGTAGTCGACAGCGAGCTCGAAATCGGTCAGCCCGAAACGCCCCGTGAAGATGCTCTCGATCGGGCCGAAGATGCGGTGCGTGAACTGGCCGTTGAGGATGGAGAACGCCTCTTGGTTGAAGTTGATCACGCCCGCCTGGTACGGCGTCACGCCGGGCGGGAGCAGCGGGTTGGACTCACCGGGCGCGCCGCGCAGCGTCGTGCCGTTCTGCTGCTGCCCGAAGTTCACGGCGCCGAACAGCGACGCATCGAGCAGCAGGCCGATGATCTGCTCTTGCGAGTACGGCGGGTTGGACGAGTACGTGACCCCGGAGCCGCGGCCCGCCGCGAGCTCGTCGGCCGGTCCGCTCACGCTGACGGTGATGTCGGCGCTGCCGACGGCGTTGCGCGTCACATCGGGATCGGGGTTCGTCACGTGCGCGTAGGCGCGCAGGTCGACGTACGGCAGCAATCCGTTGGCGGGATCGAAGCTCACCACCGCCTGCTGCACGCGAAACGCGCGGTTGTACGTCGAGAAGATACCGCCCGGCGTCGCCGTCAGCACGCCGCCGAGCTTGGGCGACGCCAGCGTGCCGGTCAGAGCGAGCGCGCCCGTCGTGCCGACGTCGATGTACGGCGACGACGCTTGCACGCGCACGTTCTTGCCGGCGCGCGCGTTCAGGTCGAACGCGAGGTTGAACGGCGGCCCGCCGCCGGGCGCGCCCGCGGCGCCGCTGCCGCCGCTCGTATTGCGGTAGATCGACAGGATCGGGATCGACGCGTTGGTCAGCGTGAGGTTGCCGGAAAGCACAGGCAGCGGTTTCGCGTTGCGCAGCGACATCGTGCCGTCGATCGTTCCTGTGCCGAACTGCGGCGAGTCGACGCGCGCGCCGTGCGCGACCAGACCGATCGCGTAGTTGCCGGTATGGACCTCGGGGAACGGCAGATCGAGCCGGCCGCGGCCGTCGAGCGTGCCGCTGCCGACGTTTGCGTGCAGCGCCTCCAGCGCGACGCTCGTGCCGTCGAACGCGAGCTGCGCGTTCGCCTTGGTGATCGCGGCGCGGTCCAGCCCCGAGACGTACGAGCCGTTCGTCAGCGCGACGTTGCCGATCACGCGCGGCGCTTGCAGCGTCCCTTCGATCGCGACGCGGCCGTCGAGCGTGCCGCCGAGCTTCGTCTGCGGGCCGGGGACGAACGGTGCGAACGGCGCGAGGTCGACGCCGCCGAGCGCGAGCGTGAACGAGAACGGCGCCGTCGGGTTGACGCCGAGCGGCTGCAGTGAGAACGGCAGCGAGCCCACGACGAGCGCGCTGCCTTTGGTGAACGTCGCTTGCGCTTCGTTGACCAGCAGCGTCTTGCCGTCGTACGTGACGTTGCCGAGCACGTGCGGGATCGCGAGCGTCCTGTAGCGCGCGGCGGTCAGCTCGAACCCGGCCGTCGCGCGCGGCTTGGCGAAGCTGCCGGAGATGCTCGCCGTCGCTTGGAGCGCGCCGCCGACGTCGTAGCGCGGGCCTTTGGGGAACAGCGTCGCGAGCGCTTTCGCGACGTCGGATGTCTGCCCGTGGATCGCGAGCGCGAGCGGGTCGGACGTCGCAAAGCCGAACGAGCCGTTCGCGTCGAACCGCGCGAAGCCCAGATCGAGGACGGTGTTGGAGAGCGCGACGCGCGCGCCGTCGCCGACGGCGTGGAGGTGGCCGTCGCGCACCGCGTAGCCGAAGATCGAACCGTTCAAGAGCGACGCGTCGCCGTTCACGGCGATCCGCGGCCAGCGCCCCGCCACCGAGCCGCGCGCGTCGACCTGCCCGAGCAGCGGTGCGGTGATCCCGAACGGCGGCAACCACGTGCCCAGATCCACGCGCTGCGCCTCGACGTTCGCGCGATACGTCGCGCGCTGGAACGCGCGAATCGTGTCGCCTGCGGCGGCAACCACCGTGCCGTTCCCGCGCAGCGTGCCGTGCGCGCCGCGCACGTTGAGCGCGCCGTCGACGGTGCCGCCGCGCTGCGACCACGTCGCAGCGGTCGCGCCGAACGCGAAGCGCCGGTAGCGCAAGCCCGTGACGTCGACGCGCCCGGTGGTGCGCGTCGTGCGCCCGTCGTTCGCGAGCGCGAGCGCGACGCTGCCGTGCCCGTCGAGCGTCTCGGCTTCGTCGAAGTAGTCGTTGAAGTCCGAAAGGTTTGCATCGGCGCTGCGCACGTCGACCGAGAACGCGCGGCTCGCGATCGAGAGCGCGGCGGCGACCTGCGCGTGCGTCGAGCCCACGGTGACGACGCCATTCTGCGCCGACACCGAGCTGGGCGTGATCGCGACCGCGGCGCGCCCGGAATGGAACGCGAGGCCGTTGTACGAGCCTTCGGGGACGGCGACGTCACCGTCGATGCGCGGCCGTGCGCCGTTGCCGCGCACGCGCACGCTCGCCGAAAAGCTCCCGTCGAGATACTTCACCGGCATCCGCAGCACGCTGCGCACTTCCTCGACGTCGCCGATCGGCACGCGCGCGTCGAGGTCGTACGCAAGCGCGTTCGCCCCGTTCGCGCCGATGCCGTCGACCCGGCCCGCGAAGTTGCCGTACGTGCGGCCCAGCGCACCGACGCCGCTGCGAATCTGTGCCGTGCCGGCCGCGAGCGACACGTCGGCGCCGCCGCTGATCGGGTAGCCGGACGCGACGCCGTCGGTGAGCGCGACGACGCCGTCGAACGACGGTCCCCCGGTGCCGCGCAAGTCGGCCAAGCCGAACAGCGAGACCGTTCCGGCTTGAAGCGGCACGCCGGTGCCGCGCAACGCCGCGACCGGCAACGCCGGCGCCGACACGAGGAACGCTCCGCCGGCGTCGGCCGCGACGGCACGGCCGCCGCCAATCGAGCTGTCGAGCGCGATCACGCGCAGCGCCTTGCCCCCGTCGACCGCGATCGTTCCGGCAACCTCGTCGACGGCGACCCCGCGCACGTGGCCGCCCGCGAGGTTCGCGCCGGTGGTCTGCACGACGATGTGGTTCTGCGCAATCGTCGCGCGGACCGGACCGTGGATCCGGCCGCGCGCCGTCGGATCGGAGGTGAACTGCGCGAGCTGCTCGAGCGCGCCGTCGTAGCGGCCGTCGAGCGCGAACAGGCCGTCGGCGTACGCGCCGTTGCCGTTGAAGCGGCCCAGCGGTCCGTCGACGGCGATGTCGGCGAGCCGCACGTCGCGCAGCGTACCGTCGAGCCGCACGCTGCCGTCGCCGATCGCAAAGTTCGCGACGCGCAGGTTGCGCCCGCGCAAAACGCCCGCGAGGCCGAACGAGTCCGGCGTGCCGCCTCCGGCGAGGTCGCCGTCGATCGTGCCGGACACCGGCGGCAAACCGGGGATCGTCGCGCCGGGGAGCGCGGCCGCTTTCTTCACCTGCGCCAGCCGGAAGCCGCGCGCATGCACCCAGCCCGCGCTCTGCGAGATCGGTCGCTGCAGCTCGAAGCCGCCCGCGAACGACGAGCCGTCGGCGCGGCCGAACTCGAACGGTCCGAATTCGCCGACGCCGTGCGGATCGACGGCGAACGTGCCGCTGCCGGTCGTCGCGCCGTTGGCGGCAATGGTTCCGCGCACGCGGAACGACTCGTGCGGCGGCGCTTCGATCATCGCCGTCGCGACGACGCCGGCGTCGGGCGCGAGCACGTCGGCGTACGGTATCGACCCGCCGGGCCCGCGCGCCGCCAGCGCGAACTTGAAGTCGGTGCCGGCGTTGCCGCCGAACAACGCGCGCCCGCCGACCAACAGATCGGCGACGCCGTAGCGCCCGCGCAGCGCGTCCATCGTCACGGCGTTGTCGTAGTAGTCGACGTAACCGTTCACCGCGTCGATCGGATACTTGCCGTATGCGACGCGCCCGGAACCGAGCCAGGTGTGGATCAGCGGCTGCGAGAGCTTCGACTCGAGCAACGTCTGCATGCGTGCGCCGCCGCTCAGCGGCAGCGCCGACGAGAACGCGAACAGCGTGCGCATCCGCCGCAAGTCGTCGTTCGCGACGAGCGCGATGCGGACCGACGGCGTGCCGAACAGATCGTAGATCGCGCCGCGGCCGTGCACCGCGACGCCGGCGAGCGTCGCGTCGATCGCCTTGGTCGCGAGCATGTCGTCGGTGATGACGAGCCGCGCTTCGACGTCGCGCACCTCGCGCGCGAGCGCGCCGACGGCGATTCGCCCGCCGTGCAGGTCGGCGTGCCCGCCCAGCCGGTACGCAAACTCCGAATCCGCCTTCGGCGCGAGCGCGAAGTATTGCGCGTCGACGTCGTCGAGCACGCCGTCGTCGAAGCGGATCGCTTTCGCGTGGATGAAATACCCGAGCGCGCCGCGCAGCGGAAGCTCGCGCGCCGTGATGCGGTTGAGCGAGATGCCGCGCTGCACGTCGATCACGGTGCGCTCGGCGAGCGGATAGCGCGTGACCGGCGCGCCGGGCGCCCGCCGGCCGAGCAGCACGCCGTCGACGCGCGCGGTCGTGCGCGCGTCCGACTTCACCGACGCGTCGATCGACACGTTCTCGATGGTCTGGTTGGCGAGGTCAGGCTGCAGCGGCGCGACGTCGACGAGGCGAATCACCCCGTCGCGAACGCGCGCGGTGAAGTAGTACGGCGCCGCTGCCTTGCGCGTCGCGGTCGGCGGCGCGCCCGACGTTCCGCCGGTGCGGTTGAAGGTGAGCGTTCCGTCGGCGTGCCGCGTGATCGTGAGCACGGGTTTCTGGATCGCGATCGACGCGAAGCCGAAGCGGTGCTGGCCGCCGGGGAAAATGTCGCGCAGGGCGTACTCGACGTCGACCCGCTGCGCGTCGAGGACCGGGTCGCCGTTCTTGAGGACGTGGACGTCGAAGAGGGCCGCGTTGTGCGAGCCCAGCGCCTGGGAGCCGATGCGCACGTCGTAGCCGGTCGCGCCGGAGAGGACGCTCTGCAGGATGCTGCGCGCGATCAGGTGCCGCGCGGCGACGAGCACGACGAGCAGCACCGCCACCGTCGCGGCGACGACCACCACACGACGCGACGCTCTCACGCGAAACACCGCTTCCTACGTCCCCGACCAGTCATCACGGCAAACGTAACGCCGTTCCCGAAGCCTTCCTCATCCTGGCCTCAAAAAAAGTGGTCGCCTTAGAAGTTCCTGGGAGCTGGGCGAGGCTTCGGCGAGCAAGGGCTCTGCGGCGCGAGGAGGCTAGAGATCGAGATTACGGACGTATCGAGCGCCTTGTATGATAAAGAGCTTGCGAGGCTCGACGCGCTCTCCCATGAGATCCGTAAAGACTTTTTCTGCCTCCTCACTCGCCTCGTCCAACGTTACTCGCTTCAGGCGCCGAGACATTGGCTCCATCGTCGTTTCCGCCAATTGCTCGGCGTCCATCTCGCCGAGCCCCTTGAATTGCTGAATCGTGAACTCTTTCGGGTCCGCGCCATCGAAGATCCCGTCCAACTCCGCCTCGTTGAATGCCCACCACTGCTTTCTCCCCTTCTTCACGCCGTAGAGCGGCGGCTGCGCGATGTACACGAATCCTTCCTGAATGAGTCGCGTCATCTTGCGATAGAAGAACGTCAGCAAGAGCGTCCGTATGTGCGATCCGTCGACATCAGCGTCGGTCATGATGATGATCTTGTGGTAGCGGAGCTTCGTGACGTCGAAGTCTTCCCCGAAGCCGGCGCCCAGCGCGGTGATCATCGTTCGAATCTCTTCGTTTGCGAGCATCTTATCGATGCGCGCCTTCTCGACGTTGAGAATCTTTCCGCGAAGCGGCAGGATTGCTTGCGTGTTAGGATCACGCCCGCCCTTCGCCGTGCCGCCGGCGGAATCGCCCTCGACGAGAAACAGCTCGGAGAGCGCGGGGTCTTGCGTCTTGCAGTCGACGAGCTTGCCGGGCAGGCCGCTGCCTTCGAGCACGTTCTTGCGGCGGGTAAGGTCGCGCGCTTTCTTCGCGGCTTCGCGCGCTCGGGCGGCCTGCATGCACTTGTCGACGATCGCCCGGCCGTGCTTGGGGTTCTCCTCGAGGAAGAACTCGAGCCGCTCGGTGACGAGCCCGTTCACGATCGGGCGCATCTTGGCGTTGCCGAGCTTGGTCTTCGTCTGGCCTTCGAACTGGGGTTCCTGGAGCTTCACCGACACGATCGCGGTGAGCCCTTCCATGCAGTCGTCGGTCGACAGGTTCGCGTCGGCTTCTTTGAGCATGCCGCGCTTGCGCGCGTACTCGTTGACCTTGCCGGACACCGCGGTTCGGAAGCCCGTGAGGTGCATCCCGCCTTCGATCGTGTTGATGTTGTTGGCGTACGAGTAGACGACTTCGTTGTAGCCGTCCTGCCATTGGAACGCGCACTCGACCACGATGTCGTCGCGCTCGCCGTTGGTCGAGATGACCGGCGTGAGCGCGTCTTTGTTTTCGTTGAGCCACTCCACGAACGAGACGATCCCGCCTTCGTACATGTACGTGCGGTCTTTCGGTCCGTCGTCGGGCCGCTCGTCGCGCAGCGTGATCGACAGCCCGCGGTTGAGGAACGCGAGCTCGCGCAGGCGCGCCTCGAGGATCTTCCACGAGTAGTCGAGCATCTCGAACACCTCGGGGTCGGGCTTGTACCACTGGTGCGTGCCGGTGCCTTCGGCGCGCGCGAGCTTGCGCAGCTTCTGCACCGTGACGCCGCGCTCGAACTTGATCTCGTACAGCCAGCCGTCGCGCTTCACGCGCGTGGTCATGTACTGCGAGAGCGCGTTGACGACCGAGATACCGACGCCGTGCAGCCCGCCCGACACCTTGTAACCGCCTTTGCCGAACTTGCCGCCGGCGTGCAGCATCGTCATCACGACCTCGACGGCCGGAAGCTTCTCCTCCGCGTGCATGTCGATCGGGATCCCGCGGCCGTCGTCCTCGACGCTCACCGAGCCGTCCTTGAACAGGATGACCGCGATGTTGTGCGCGTAGCCGGCCAGCGCTTCGTCGACCGCGTTGTCGACCGCTTCGTAGACCAGTTGGTGAAGCCCCCGCTCGGCGGTGTTGCCGATGTACATGCCGGGGCGCTTGCGAACCGCCTCGAGTCCTTTGAGAACTTCGATCTGGTCGCCGGTATAGTCGTTCATTCGACTCTATATCTTCGACATCGGGACGATTATTACCTGAATCGTCTTCGGCGCCTTACGACCCGGTCTCGATCGCGCGCACGAAATCGTAGAGATCGCCGAGCGCGTTTTTGCGAACGGCGGAGTCCATTTCCAGGCGGTTCGGATCGATGCGCGTTTCCAGCAGCACGAACGAGCTCGCGAGCTTGCGCAGGCGCACGCGATCCAGCGGCTGGCGCAACTTGTGGAGCTTGTTCGCGCGCCACAGCTCGTCCCACCACGACTGGAGCAAGCGGCGCCGGATCGCGTCGTATGCCTCCGGCGTGAGACCGCCGACCGCCGCCAGTACGTCGTCCGAGCTGAGCCACGGGGCTTCGAACAGCAGCCGCTCGCAGGCAAAGCGGCGGCGGCGCTCGTCGTCGTCGCGGCAGGGCCGGCACATCGGCGTCCCGGCATCGACCGGCGCGGCGCACAGCGCGCAGAACGCACCGCCCTTCGCCCGGTGCGCGCCGCGCGTTCGCTCCACCGCGCGGCGCAGCCGGGCCAGCGCGTCGTCCAGCGTCTTCGCGGGCGGTTCCGCGGCGACGTCGCCGGTCGCGCGGCGCGGACCGCCGGGACCGTCGCGGACCGGGACCGGCCGCCGGAGCTTGCCGATCCGAAAGCGCAGCCGCGTCAGCTCGCGCGCCTCGGGGAGGGCGCGCAAGCCGCGCACGATCTCGGGCTCCAGGAACGCGAGCTGGTGCGACCACGACGACGACGGCGTCAGCACGATCAGCGTGTCGCGCTCGATCGCGACCGGCTGGGCAGCCCGCGCCACGTCGGCGCCGACCAGATCGGCCCAGGCCCCACGCACGGCGACCAGCGGGTCAGAGCCCGGCCCCGGCTTCGGGCGCCAGCCGTCGAGCACGCTGCCGAGCTTCAGCATGGGGTCACCGTGGCCGCGCGGATCGCCCAGGTGGCCGCCGCGCCCACGTCGCGCGGCAGCTCGGTCGTGGTGAGGAACGCCTGCTCGAAGTCCCCGACCGCGGCAAGGAAGCCGCCCGCGCGCTCGGCGTCGAGCTCGGACAGAACGTCGTCGAGCAGCAGGATCGGGGCGTCGCCGGTTCGCGCGCGCATGACGTCGTATTCGGCGACCTTGAGGGCAAGCACCGCCGTGCGCTGCTGGCCTTGCGAGCCGAACGCCGCCAGCGACGTCCCGTCGACCAGCAGGCGCAGGTCGTCGCGGTGCGGCCCGACCAGCGTCGTGCGGCGCCGCACCTCGCTCTCGACCGCGCCCCCGAGCGCTTCGCCGACGTCACCCTCGGGATTGGGCGCGTAGGTCACGCCGAGCCGCTCGCGCGTGCCGCGCCAGCGCGCGTAGATCTCCGCGGTCGCGGCCGCGAGCTCGTCGACGAACGCGCGGCGCGCCGCGATCAGCGCCGACGCCGGCCGCACGAGCTCGTCGTTGTACGCGAGCAGCAGATCGCGATCCGGCGCGATCGCACCGCGCAGCAAAGCGGACTTCTGCGCGACGACTTTCTGATACAGCGCGAGATCGCGGTAATACGTCGGCGACAGCTGCGCGAGCGCGCCGTTGAGGAACGAACGCCGCAGCGCGGGCCCGCCGGACACGAGTTGCAGATCGGCGGGCACAAAGGTCACGACACGCGTGCGCCCGAGAAAGCGCGCGAACCCGACCGCGCCGCCGTTCACTTCGAAGCTCTTGCGCGTCCCGGCCGGCGTGCGCGCGATCGTGCAACGAAGCCGTATCGCGCCCGCGATGATGTGCGCTTCGCCCGCGATCTCCGCGCGTTCGGTGCCACTGCGAATCAATTCGCTCTCCCGATGCGCACGAAACGACTTGCCGGTCGCGAGCATCGCAAACGCTTCGAGCAGATTCGATTTGCCTTGCGCGTTCGGTCCGACGAAAACGTTGAGCCCGGGCGCCGGCGCAAAGTCGAGGCTCTCGTAGTTGCGAAAAGCGGCGAGCCGAATACGCTCGAGACGCAGGTTACTGGCGCAGCGGCATCAGCACGTAGAGCTGTTCGCCGGAGCCTTCGCCCAGCTCGAGCGGTTTGATCGCGGCCGGCGAGAGCGGGCCGAGGAACTCGAGCACCGTCTGCGGCGAATCGACGTGATTGAGGATCTCGACCAGATAGCGCGCGTTGAACGCGATCGCCAAATCTTCACCGGTGTGTTCGACTTCAAGCTCTTCGTACGCGTTGCCGGTGACATCCGACTTCGCGGTGATCATCAGCATTTGGTTCGCGATCTCCAGCTTGACCATCGACGCGCGGTCGCCCGCGACGAGCTCGGCGCGGCGCAGGCCGCCGATCAAACCTTGCGTGTTGACCACGGTGCGGCGGTCGAACTTCGCGGGGATCACCTGCTGGTAGTTTGGGTACTGCCCGTCGACGAGGCGTACGACGATCGACGTCGTGCCGGCGGTGAACTGCAGTTGGTTCGCTTGCGCGCCCAGCGCGGTGATCTCGACGACCTCGGCCGAGCCGAGGTTGCGCGCCGCTTCGTTGAGCGCGCGCGACGGCACGATGTACTTCGCCGTGCCTTCGATCCCGCGTTCGAGCGTCGACGTCCAGCGCGCGAGCCGGTAGCCGTCGGTCGCGACAAGCGTGATCTTGTCGCCGTCGAGCTCCATCAGCGTGCCCATGAGGACGGCGCCGCGCGCCTCCTCGTTCGACGCGGCGAAGATCGTCGCGGCGATGCCCTCGCGGAAACGCTTCGCGGGGACCGCGAACGACTGACCTTTTTGCGCGCTCGGCAGCGGCGGGTACTCGTCGGCGGGCAGCGCGTGAAAATCGTAGTTCGAGCGTTCGGCCTTGACCGACGCGCGCGACGGCGAGCCGGTGAGCTCGAGCAAGCCTGCCGGCAAGTTGCCGAGATAGCCGCCGAAGAGCCGCGCGGGCACCGTGACCGCACCCGACTCCGCGATCTCGGCCGGGAACGACTGCTCGAGCGTCAGCTCCAGATCGGTCGCGCGGACGCGAATCGCACCGTCATCCGTGGTCAGCAGGACGTTCGAAAGGATCGGCACCGTGGTGTGCGCATTGACGACCTTGCTCGCCGCGCCGACCGCCGACGCGATGTCCTTCGTACTACACGTGAACTTCACTGATCCACCGTTTCAGAACCGTCCGTGGTCGGGTCTTTAGTTAAGAGAAAGATCGTCGTACCAGCAGTAAGGCGGTGAACAATGGGGAGAACCGCCGAACGCCGCGCGAGCCGTGGCTTTGCGGCCGATTCGGGTTGTGGACGGGCGGCAAGCCCTGTCCACGGTATCCCGGATATGCGCGCGCATCCCGTTTTTCCACGGTGCCGACGAGGCCCTGTGCGGATGCGGGGGATGGACCGGTGTACGCACGGCCGGGCCTGCCGCTCCCGGGTGTCCGCTGCCGGGCTTGCGCTTGCGGACGGAGCTCGAAAGAAAAAGGCGAGACGCCCTGTCGCCGTCTCGCCCTTGGTTCGGATCGTCTGTTCGATCCGGCGCCTTAGGTGTTCATCGTGAACACGAACGGCGAGCTCGAGGTGTAACCGACCATCACCAGCGTCGTGCCGGAGATCGTGATGCCGTTGAAGTTTCCTCCCGGCGTACCCGAGAGGAGGTCGACTCGGCCCGTGACGTGATCGATGCGGCCCAAGCGATTGTCGAACGCATTGACGAACCACAGGTTGGCGCTCGGGTCGAGCGTCACGTACGTCGTGAAGAACGAGTGCGCGTTGAAGCCGTAGAGGCGCGGCACCGCGAATATCTTAACGTCGGCGCTCGCCGTATCGTAGCGCTCGAACTCGTTCGCGCTGGTGTCGTCGACGAACCAGATGCCGCCCGCCGCGTCGATGGCCTGCGGTTCGAGGATGGCAGCCGGTCTCGCGGTGTTGACGCGCACTTCGCTGAGCTGCGTGCCCGCCGGCGAGAACTTCGCAAGCCACGCTCCGTTGAGTGCGGCGAGCGACATCTTGACGACCCAGAGGTTTCCGTCGGCGCTCGGGAAGACGCGCGTCGGGAGCGATGCGAGGACCGGGTTGTTGTCGCTCACCGGCGGCGCCGCGACGCTGTACTCGTTTGCCGTCGTGCCGGCGGTCGTGCCGGTGAACGGCAGCTGCCAGAGCTTGGAGATGTTGCGCTCCGCACCCCATAGACCGCTCGGCGCCGTGACGAGGTGCAGCACCTGATCGTTGGTCGTATAGTCCTTGAACGCGTGCGTCGCCGGGTCGAACCGCGTGACGTACCACGGTGCGGTCAGCGCACCATTGCTGACCGTTCCCGAACTGCCCCAGATCGCGCCGTCCGGACCGATCGTCACGGCACGGAAGGAGCGGTTGCCGCCCGCGAGCGCATAGGTGGCGGTGACTTGGCGCGTCGTCGCGTCGAGCTGCGCGATCGCGCCGCCCGATACCGTCGTCCAGAGGTTCCCCGCGTTGTCGAAGATCGGATCGAATGGGCGCGGTACCGTCGACGCCAGCGTGAACGTATGCGGGTTCGCGCCGGCCGGCCGCGTCGCCGGTGCGGACGGCGTGATCGTGGCCGTTGCGCTGAGCGCGCCGAACGTGGCGGTGAGCGTGACGGCCGCCGACGTCGTGCCGTCGTACGAGAAGAACGGCTGCGTGTACCGGTCGGGGACGGAGATCGTCTTCGCCTTCGCCGACGGCGTCGTGCTGACCGACGTGCCGTTGAACCGCTGTGTCGAGTTCTGCGACGCCTGCGTGTAGAGGGCGGTCGAGGTCGACGTGTCGGGATCCGTGATGACGACCGGCTGCGTGTACGTCTGCGGCGCGATCAGGACCGTGCCCGTCGCGTCGTAGAGCTGCACCGTCAGCGAGAGGTTGACGACCGATCCGGTCGCCGGGCTCGGATCGGAGACGAACAGACCCATCGTCTTGACGGCGCCGTCGAGCGTCATCGAGATTTGATTGTCCTGCTGGTCCTTCACCGTGGTCTGGATCGTCGCCGAGCCGAGCGTCGTGCCCGATCCGTCGCGCGCGCTGTTCGTCGAGACGGTCACCGTGTCGTTGCCGATCGGGAGCAGCACTTGCACGGAGCAGATCTGGTAGATTCCGGATGCGTCGGTGAAGCAGTTCAGACCGTTCGCGATGACGGCGCCGCTGATGTCGAATACGGCGTGGTACGGCGATGCGCTCGCGTTGGTAGCGTCGACGACGAGCGAATTGGAACCGAACGAGAACTCGTTCGGCCGGCGGCTGTGCGACGCGGTCGCGGATTGCGGCGCGAGCCGCGTGAACGACAAGGTCGCATGACCGGTTGCGGCCGTGGCGAGGCCGCCAGGGGACGCCGTCGGCAACGCCGACCCGCCGCCGGAACAGGCGACGAGAGCGGCGAGCGCGGTGACGGCCAACGCGCGAGTGATGTGCCGGGTCATGCTAGTTCTTCCTCGATTGGACGGTGATGCTGGAAGTGGCGACCGTGACGCTCACCGGCGTGTGCCGGTTGGCCGAGTCGCTGACGTCGATCGTGCACGCGCCGACGGCTTGCGGGGTCACGCTGAAGGTACCGTTCGCGCCGACGGGACCGACGGTGGCGACGGTCGTCGATTGCGCGTTCGTACATGCGGACGCGCTGAACGAGCCCGTGTAGAACGTGCTGCTGACCGTGACGGTCTTCGCAAGCGACGGATCCGTGCCGAGGAAGCTCAGCACGTTCGGCGCGGCGGTCAGCGGACCGGGCGTCGGCACGGGCGTGGGCGTCGGCGTCGGCGACGGCGTTGCGGTCGCCACCGGAGTAGCGGTCGGCGCCGGCGTTGCGGTGGGCGCCGGCGTCGCGGTCGGCACCGGCGTTGGGGTGGGTACCGGCGTTGCGGTGGGCACCGGCGTTGGGGTCGGTGACGGCGTCGGCGCAGGCGGCGTCGGCGCGTAGTAGAGCGCAACGTAGTACGTGCGGTTGGCCTGATAGGTCACCGGGCCGGCTGCGCTGCTGAACGAGAGCGTCTGGCCGTTGGGCACGCCGGCGGAGCCGAGCGGATACGTCCAGCCGTTACCGTCGTAGAATGCCAGCTCGAACACGCCCTGCGACGTGTTATAGCCGGACGGCAGCGCGATCGTGAACGCCGGGTACGCCGGGAACGTAACGCTCTGACTGAATTGCAGCCCCTGATAGTAGAGCACCTCGAGCCCGCTCGACGTCGAACGAACGCTGCGTCCGGCGGTGAGGGGCGTGACGCCTGACGGAATCGTTGTCGTCGTCGTGACCGCGAGGGTGTCGTTGGCCGGCAGCGTTGCCGCAGGCAACGTGAACGATCCGGAAAGACCGGCGGCCGGCGGGATGGTGATCGCTTGCGCAGGCGCGCTTCCCGATGCCATCGGCACACTGGTCGCAGCGGTTGCCGGAGCGAGCGTCGCAACGGCGGCCGGCGCGGTGGGCGTGGCTGTTCCTGTTGAAAAGGGCGGAGCAGTCGCCGAGCCGCCGTTGCATGCGGCGAGCGCAGCGCCGAACGCAAGAAAAATGGGTCCGACCCAAAGTCGACCCGTACGACGAAAACGCATGGGGATGAAAGAGGCCTCCGGAGTGCATGCATCAGGCCGGTACGTTGAAGCACCGGCCTGTCGGAAGCTATGGTATCACATCGAACGCGCGAGACATGCGTACCATGCGACTTCTTTGTTGAAGCTACTTAAGTCGCACCCGTCGGCGTTCGGCGCTCATTACTCGCTCTGGATCTGCGCGACGATCGAACGGATCTTGTTGCGGAACGCTTCGTCGGCGTCCATCATGTCCGCGATCTTGTCGCGGGCGTACATCGCCGTGGTGTGATCTTTCTTGCCGAACTCGCGCGCGATCTGCGGCAGCGATGCGCCCGTGAGCTGCCACGAGATGTACATCGCGATCTGGCGCGGCAGCGTCACGCGCTGGTCGCGGCGCTGCGCTTCCATCTCCTTGATCGAGATCCCGTAGTGCTTCGAGACGCGGTCCTTGATGCCGCCGATCGTCACGCGGTGCATCGGCGCCTGCGCGACGGCGTTCTTGAGCACTTCCGACGCGAGCTCGACGGAGATCTGCGCCTTCGTCAGCGACGCGAACGCGACGACGCGGATCAGCGAGCCTTCGAGCTCGCGGATGTTCGACGGGATCACCTTTGCGATGAACGCGAGCACGTCGTCCGGAACCGGAACCTTTTCCGTCTCGGCCTTCTTGCGCAAGATCGCTTCGCGCGTTTCGAAATCAGGCGGCTGGATGTCGGTGAGCAGCCCCCACTCGAACCGCGAGCGCAGACGATTCTCCAGCGTGAGGATCTCTTTGGGCGGACGATCGCTCGAGATCACGAGCTGCTTCTGCGCTTCGTGCAGCGAGTTGAACGTGTGGAAGAACTCTTCTTGCGTCTGCTCTTTGCCCTCGAGGAATTGAATGTCGTCGATCAGCAGCACGTCGACGTGGCGGTAGCGGTTGCGGAACTCGACGTTCTGATTGTTCTTGATCGCGATGATGAACTCGTTGGTGAACTTCTCCGACGACACGTAGACGATGTTCGCGTTCGGATTGCGTTCCAGCACCCGATGCCCGATCGCGTGCATCAAGTGCGTCTTGCCCAGCCCGACGCCGCCGTACAGGAACAGCGGGTTGTACGCCATCGCCGGCGCTTCGGCTACCGCTTGCGCGGCGGCGTGCGCGAACCGGTTGGAATTGCCGATGACGAAGTCTTCGAATGTGTAGCGCGCGTTGAGGTTTCCGGCCCGCAGGTCGTCGGTCGTGACGGGCCGCGCCGCGGGTGCGACGGCGGTCTCGGGAGTTTGCGTCCCGGTTCCGGGATCGACCACGACCCGCAGCGCGATCTCGGCGCCGAGCAGTTCGTGCAAGACTGCGGTGATGTCGGACTTGAGCCGGTTTTCGACCCAGTCGCGGGCGAACGTCGTCTGCACCGCGAGGACGATCTCGGATGGGGTGAGTTCGACCAGCCGCATCGGCTTGAGCCACATCTCGAACACCGGTTTGTTGTAGCGCGGTTCGAGCCGCTCGAGCGCCGCAGTCCAGAGGTCCTGCGGAGCCGTCGCCGTCGTGCTGGTTGAGTGCATTGCCGTTTGTACCTACCGCATAGTCCGGGCCGGCGAGCGGAGTACGCGCCGGGGGAGAATGAGCGATGGGGATTGGCCCGGAGGGGGTGGCTTCCTGCGGTGTTTTCCTCCGGATTATCCACTTCTGCACAGGGCGGTCGCTCGCGTTACGACGAGGCCGGATGAACGTATCCACGAGTTTGCCGGCAACACGAACGGCGGCAGGAACCCGCGCCGGACGCGGGCCGGCGGCGCACCTGCCTCCGGTCCTATCCACAACTCTATCCACCGCTGTGGACAAGACAGGAACGATTCTCGGATTTCCGGTTTTCCTTGACGCTCGGGGCGGCGGACCCGTATACTGTCTTGTCGCACCCGAGGGCTCGGCCCGCCGATCCCGCCAGTCAGGAGAACTCGCTCGTGAAGCGGACCTATCAGCCGCACAATCGGCGCCGTAAACGCGTCCACGGCTTCCTCGAACGCATGTCCACGAAGAACGGCCGTCGCGTCCTTGCGGCACGCCGCAAGAAGGGCCGCCACCGCCTGTCGGTCTAGGCCGTGCGGGCGTACGAACCTCTCCGGCGGCGCGGCGACTTCGCGCGCGTCACGCGGCGAGGACGCCGTTCCGCCGGAACCTACCTGACCTGCTTCGTCGCCGACGGGCGCCGGGGAACCCGGGTCGGAATCACGATCAGCGGGTCGATCGGCGGGGCGGTCGTCCGCAACCGCCTGCGCCGCCGGATCAAAGCCATTCTCGACCGATCAGCCCTCGACGCGCCGCCGTGGCGCGACATCGTCTTCATCGCCCGGCCCGGCGCCGGCGAGCTCCCATATCCGGCGCTCGCCGACGAAGTCGCCCGCGTCTTCCCGGCGGCGCCGTGATCGCCCGCTCGGCGGCAGTCGGCGCCTTGCGCCTGTACAAGCGCTTCATCTCGCCGGTTCTCCCGCCCGCCTGCCGGTTCGCGCCGACCTGTTCGGAGTACGCCGCCGAGGCGATCGAGAAACACGGTATCCTGCGCGGCAGTACGCTGGCCGTGCGCCGGCTCGCCCGGTGCGGACCCTGGCATCCGGGCGGCTACGACCCGGTCCCGATTAGGGCGACTCACCTCCAGCCCCCGTTCTCGACGATCGTGCCTGGGGAACAGCCCCATCGAGAGACGCTCGAAACGAATCGCCCTCGAAAGGCCACCTGAACGCCCGTGCTCCTCGCCGCCAACGTCTTCTTCGACCCGATCGTCCACGCGCTGGGCATGGTCCTGACCTTCATCCACCATGTCATCCCCTCGTACGGCTGGGCGCTCATCGCGCTGGCGCTCGTCGTGCGCATCGTGCTCTGGCCGCTCTCCGAGATCCAGTTCCGCTCGATGGCGGAGATGCAGAAGGTCCAGCCGCTCGTCAAGCAGCTTCAGGCCAAGCACAAGGGCGATCCGCAGACGCTCAACACCGCGATGATGGCGCTCTACAAAGAGCACAAGGTCAACCCGCTGGCCGGCTGCGTCCCGATGCTGATCCAGTTCCCGATCCTCATCGGCCTGTACTGGGCGATCCAAGGCCAGATCGGCCAATTCACCCACGAGCACTGGCTGTGGATCGGCTCGTCGATCGCCGACCGGTGGCCGACGGTGTTCGCGCAGAGCCTCGCCGTGCCGGACATCGCGCTGCTGGTCCTCTACGTGATCTCGATGTACTTCACGGTCCGCTACGGCAGCCCGCCGTCGACGGACCCGCAGCAGGCGCAGACGCAGAAGATCATGGCGATCATGTCGCCGGCGATGATCGCGTTCTTCGGCTTCAAGTATCGCTGGGCGTCCGCGCTGTACATCTACTGGCTCGCGACGAACGTGTTCACGGTCGCGCAGCAGATGTACATGTTCCGCCGCTACGGCCTGATCGGCAAAGGCCGCGCCGCCGCGCTGGCGCTTCCGCCGCTGCCGCCGGACCCGCCGAAGAGCCAGAAAAGCCTCGACGCGCAGAGAGTGTCCGCCGCGACGAACGGAAAGCGGGCCTATCGCCCGAAGAAACGAGCGCGGCGCTGAGGCCGCCCCAGAGATAAAGGACGAATGGAAGAGTACGAAGGCGGCCGCCGACGCGGCCACGGTCAGCGGCGCCGCGCGGGGCGCGCGCTCGATAAACCGCCGGTACGGTCGGGCCCGCCTAGCGGCGGCGGCGACCGGCGTCCCCCGCCACGGCGCTCGGGTCCGCCGCGCGACCGGCCGATGGCCGACGTCGAGCCGTCGGTCGAACCGGAAGAGGCGAAGCCGGCGCGTGCTCTGCTCGAGGAGATCCTCGCGAAGATGGGGCTCGACGACGTCGAGATCGTGTACATCGCGCGCAGTGAAGGCGAGTACTTCGAAGTGCGCGGTCCGCGGCTCGCGTCGCTGATCGGCCGCGAAGGCAAGACGCTCGAAGCGCTCAACCTGATCTACAACAACATCATCAACGCGGGCGTGCGCAGCAACCGCCGGTATTATACGATCGATGCCGAGGGCTACCGCGCACGCCGTGCCGACCAGCTGAAGACGCTCGCGCTCGCGACGCTCGAACGCGTCGTGCGCGAGAACAAACCGATCAAGCTGGATCCGATGTTGCCGTCCGAGCGCAAGATCGTCCACCTCGCGCTGGCCGACTCGCCGTTCGTGCGCACCGAATCGGAAGGCGTCGAACCGGAACGCCGATTAGTCGTGTTCCCCAAATCGGAGTGAGCTCCGATTTGAGGACCCCTGTATGTTGAAAAGGCACTTCGCCTTGCGGCTCCGTGCCCCCCATACGCAAAGCGCATGGGGCCCCCAGGCCGAGTAAACGAACGAGACCATCGCGGCGGTCGCGACGCCGCCCGGCAAGGGCGCGATCGCGATCGTTCGCTGCAGCGGACCTGACGCGCGTGCGGTCGCCGCGCGCGTGTTTCGCAGCCGCGAGCCGTTGCGCGACCGCGTCGCGACGTACGGTGAGATCGTCGACGTCGACGGCGCGGTGATCGACCGCGGGCTCGCGCTCGCGATGGACGCACCGCGCACGGTCACGGGCGAGAACGTCGTCGAGCTGCACGTGCACGGCAGCCCCGTCGTCGCGCGCGAGACGCTGCGCGCGCTGCTGCACGCCGGCGCGCGCGCCGCGGCGCCGGGCGAGTTCACGCGGCGCGCGTTTCTCAACGGCAAGCTGGATCTGAGCGCCGCGGAGGCCGTCGCCGACGTGATCGACGCGGAGTCGCGCGCGGCGGCGCGCGCGGCGCAGGCCAACCTCGCCGGCGGTTTGCGCGCCGCTGTCGACGACGCGCGCGCGCGCGTGTCGGCGGTGCTCGAAGAGCTCGCCGGCGCGATCGATTACCCGGACGAAGTTCCCGAACCCGCGCGCGAACGCGTGCACGCGATCGTCGACGACGTCGACGCGCGGCTCGCCGCACTGGTGCGCGACTGGGAACGCGGGCGCGTCGTGCGCGAAGGCGTGTCGCTGGCGATCGTCGGGCCGCCCAACGCGGGAAAGTCGTCGCTGCTCAACGCGCTGCTCGGCGAAGAGCGCGCGATCGTCTCCGAATACGCCGGCACGACACGCGACGTCATCGAAGAGACGTTCGCGATCGACGGCGTGCCGGTTCGGGTGCTCGACACCGCCGGACTGCGCGCGAGCGACGACGCGATCGAGCGCATCGGGATCGACCGCGCGCGGCGCGCGCTCGGCGCGGCGGCGGTCGCGCTCGTGGTCGTCGACGGTTCGCGCGCGCTCGACGCGGATGCGCGCGACGTGCTGCGCGCGACGCGCGATCGCGATCGCGTCGTGCTCTTCAACAAGCGCGATCTCGGTACGGCCGGCTACGACGCGCGCGACGCCGCGGAGCGCGCCGCGGTGTCGGGATCGGCATTCGAAGCGGCGACGCTCGATGCGGTGCGGCGCGCGATCGCGACGGTGGGCTGGCACGGCGAGGCGGTGGATCTCGCCCGGCCGCACCTCGCCTCCGCGCGCCAGGCGGACGCGGTCGCGCGCGCCCGCGAAGCGCTCGACCATGCCCGTGCAACGCTCGCCGCCCGCGAACCGGTCGATCTGATCGCACCGGAACTGCTCGCCACGGTCGCGGCGCTGGGCGAGATCACCGGCGCCGCGGCAACCGAAGCGGTCCTCGACGGCGTGTTCGCCCGCTTCTGCATCGGGAAATAAGGCTTTTCACTCCCTTCGAACGTCAAGTGAGCCGCAGGCGAACGCGGGACTCGCTCGCGAGTCCTTGGGAGGCATGTCAGAGCAATCCGCGGCGCGCGCGGTGCCTCCGAAGCCGCTACCCTAGGGTCATGGAAACGATGACGTTGGAACCGATCGACGATGCGCGCTGGGAGTCCGTGCGGACGCGCGAACGCGACGACCGCTTCGTGTTCGCGGTGCGCACGACGAGCATCTATTGCCGGCCGGGCTGCCCGTCGCGGACGCCGGCGCGGCGCAACGTCGTCGCGTTCGAGGACGCTGCCGCGGCCGCGCACGCGGGCTTTCGCGCGTGCAAGCGCTGCGCGCCCGACGACGTCACCGCCGACGCGGAACGCGTGCGGCTGATCCGTCGTGCGTGCGCGCTGCTCGATGCCGACGCCGCGCCGGCGCTCGACGCGGTCGCGCGCGAGGTCGGGCTGAGCCGGTTCCATTTCCAGCGCGTCTTCCGGCACGTCGCCGGTGTCACGCCGGGCGAGTATCTGCGCGCGCGGCGCGCCGCGCGATTTCGCACGCACCTCGCGTCCGGTGCGAAGGTGACCGCGGCGATCCAGGACGCGGGCTACGGTTCGGCAAGCCGGCCGTACGCGAGCGACCCGCTGGGGATGACGCCGACGCGCTACCGGGCCGGCGGCCGCGGCGAGCGCGCGACCTACGCGATCGCAGCGTGCTCGCTCGGGCGCGTGCTGGTCGCGACGACCGAACGTGGGGTTTGTGCGATCGAGCTCGGTGACGACGACGAGTCGGTGACCGCGGCGCTGCGGCGTCACGTGCCGAACGCGGAGCTGCGCCGGGACGATGCGGCGCTGCACGCGACCGTCGACGCGGTCGTCGCGCTGGTCGACGATCCCGGCGCGCCGTTCAGCCTTCCACTCGACGTTCGCGGCACCGCGTTTCAGCAGCGCGTGTGGAATGCGCTGCGCGCGGTGCGGCCGGGCGAGCCGGTTACCTATGCGACGCTCGCCCGTGCGGTCGGCAGCCCGCGCGCGGCCCAGGCCGTCGGCGCGGCGTGCGCCGCGAACCGGCTGGCGGTCGCGATCCCGTGCCACCGCGCCGTCCGCGAGGACGGCGGGCTGGCGGGATACCGCTGGGGGATCGAACGCAAGCGCGCACTCCTGGCGCGCGAGCGCGGCGCGGGATGAAACACGACGGCGGCGGCGGCGTAAGGGGCAATGCGTACGACTGTCGCCGCACTGATTTTTGCATGCACCGTCGTCCTGCCGCCAGCGTGGCTGGCGAGGCGCACGGCTGACGGCGCGCACCAGCGTGGGCGACGTGCGCAACGACATCGGCAACGCGAACGTCGCGTCGCCGGTGATCGAAGCGCGCACCAGCGTCGGCGACGTGACGATCACGACGCGGTAGCACCCGGCGCGCGGCGGGCGGGACCGCCGCGCGCGACGAAGCGTCAGCGAGCACCGTGAACACCATTGACGCACGCGGCGACGACGCCGCCGTGATCGTCGTCGGGGGCGGCCACGCCGGGTTCGAAGCCGCGCTCGCGGCCGCGCGCCTCGGCGCCGAAACGATCCTGTTGACCGGCGATCCGGATCGCATCTGTACGCTCGCCTGCAACCCGTCGATCGGCGGGAGCGCGAAAGGCCAGCTCGTGCGCGAGATCGACGCGCTCGGCGGCGCGATGGCGCACGTGACCGACCGCGTGTCGCTGCACGCGCGCTTTCTCAACGAATCCAAAGGGCCGTCGGTGCGCGCGCTGCGCGCGCTCGCGGACAAGCCGGGCTACGTCCGCGTCGCGAACGCGACGATCGCCGCGCAGCCGAATCTGACGGTCGTGCGCGGGATGGCCGAAGACCTCGTCGTCGCGGCCGGTGCGGTGCGCGGCGTCGCGCTCGCCGGCGGCCGCACGCTGCGCGCGCCCAACGTCGTGCTCGCGACGGGAACGTTCTTGGGCGGCAAGACTTTTCGCGGCGACGAGGTTCGCGCCGAAGGCCGCTTCGGCGAAGCGCCCGCGGTGGGGCTGAGCGCCGCGCTCGCGCGGCTCGAATTTCCCTTAGCCCGCTTGAAAACCGGCACGCCGCCGCGCGTCGACCGCGCGTCGCTCGATCTGTCCGTGATGGCCGTGCAGGCGCCCAGTGCGACGCCGCTGCCGTTCTCGTACGCGAGCCCGCGCGTCTTCGCCGGACCGCAGTTGCCGTGCTGGATCGTCGACACCAACGAGCGCACGCACGCGCTCGTGCGCGAGAATTTGCATCGCTCGCCGCTCTACGGGCTCGATCTCATCCGCGGCATCGGGCCGCGCTACTGTCCGTCGATCGAAGACAAGGTCGTCAAGTTTGCGCACAATCCGACGCATCAAATCTTCGTCGAACCCGAGGGGTGGGACGAGCCGACGTTCTACGTCGGCGGCTTCTCGACGTCGCTGCCCGCCGACGTGCAGCTCGCGATGCTGCGTACGCTGCCCGGTTTCGCTGCGGTGGTGATGCTGCGCGCAGGCTACGCGGTCGAGTACGACTTCGTCGCGCCGACGGAGCTCGATCCGAGCCTGGAGACGCGCCGCGTGGCGGGCCTGTTTCACTGCGGGCAGCTCAACGGCACGAGCGGCTACGAAGAGGCCGCCGCGCAAGGCCTGATCGCCGGGATCAACGCCGCGCGCCGCGCGCACGGCCGGACGCCGCTGCGGCTCGGCCGCGAGACGTCGTACATCGGCGTGCTGATCGACGATCTCGTCACGCGCGGCGTCGACGAGCCGTATCGCATGCTGACGTCGCGCGCGGAGCACCGCGTCGTGCTTCGCCACGACAACGCCGATCTGCGGCTGACGCCGGTCGGTCGCGACCTCGGCCTGGTCGACGACGCGGCGTGGGAGCGTTTCACGGCGCGGCGCGAGGCGCTCGAGCGCGGTAAGCGCCACACGGAGACAGCCCGCCTGGGAGCTGTTTCCGTTGGCAGGATCAACCTTTCGAAGGGTGCGACGCTCGCGGACGCGCTGCGCCGGCCCGACGTCGCCGTCGCGGACGTCCTGGACCGCTTTCCGGCGGGCACCGACCCGGAGATAGCGGCGCGCGTCGAAATCGAGCTGAAGATGGACGGGTACGTGCGGCGCCAGCAGCTGGCGATCGACCGCGCGGGCCGGGACGAGGCCATCGCGCTGCCGGCCGGTCTGGACTACGCCGCGATCCGCGCGCTCTCGCGAGAGGCGTGCGAAAAGCTGCAGCGCGCGCGGCCGCGCACGCTCGGTGCCGCGGCGCGCATTCCCGGGATCACGCCGTCGGACGTCGCGCTGGTCGGCGTTCACGTCCACCGCCTGACTACCGGCACTGCCGTCCTCGCGTGACGCCGCTGCCCGACGCGGCCGCGCTCGTCGCGTTGCGCGAAGCCGGCGTCGAGGCGGCGCTCGCGGAGCGCCTCGCGGTGTACGCGGCCCTCGTTCTCGCCGCGAACCGCCGGCTGAACCTCACGGGCGCCAAGGACGGTACGGCCTTTGCCGCGCACATCGCCGACGCGCTCACGCTCGCCGCCGATGTCGCCGGCCCGCTGATCGACGTCGGGTCGGGCAACGGCGTACCGGGGATCCCGCTGGCGCTTGCGACGGGCGCGCGCGTCACGCTGCTCGAGCCGATCAAGAAGCGCGCTGCATTTCTCGCCGGTGCGCTCGCGCGGTTGGGTCTCGACGGTGAGGCCGTGGCCGGCCGGGCCGAGGACGTCGCCCGGGATCCCGCGTACCGCGAGCGATTCGGAACGGCGACGGCGCGGGCGGTCGCGAGCGCGCCGACCGTCGCCGAGCTCACGGTACCGTTCCTCGCGATCGGCGGCCGGGCGCTGCTCCAACGGGGCTCGCTGGAGACGCCCGAGCGCAACGCGGTCGCCGACGCCGCCTTGGTCCTCGGCGCCGAGCTGGTCGAGGAGCGCACGCTCGACGGCGAGCGCCGCATCGTCATTCTGGCGAAGCGGTCGAGCACGAGCGCGCGCTTTCCCCGCAAGAACGGCACTCCGGCAAAACGGCCGCTCTGCGTCTGACGATGTTGCCCGGGAAACACTACTTTGCAGTGCAGAGGAATGTTGCCCGGGAAACGTCGCGCTGCTTGCGCTAGAATAGGCTGCTGTGCGCCATCCGCTCGACGACGTCTTGGTCGCTGCCCTCGCCCCGGCCGCTGTCTACGCCGTCGGCGGGCGCGTCCGCGACGAGTTTCGCGGGCAACTCGACGGGGTCGAGCGGCCGCCCAAAGACCTCGATTACGTCGTCACCGGCATCTCGCAGCCCGCACTGCTCGACGCGCTGCGGGCGGCCGGCCGCGTCGACGTCGTCGGCGCATCCTTCGCCGTCCTGAAGTTTCGGCACGCGGCGGGGGAGGCGGACATCGCACTTCCCCGCCGGGAGCGCTCCACCGGCGTCGGACATAAGGATTTCGCCGTCGAGGCCGGGCCCGAAGTCCCGCTCGAGGACGACCTGCGCCGGCGCGACTTTCGCATGAACATGATCGCCCGGCGGCTCGCCGACGACGAGATCGTCGACCCGTACGGCGGCATCGCGGACATTCGCGCCGGGCGGCTCGACATCGTCGACGAAGCGGCGTTCGAAGAAGACCCGCTCCGGCTGCTGCGGGCGGCGCAGTTTGCGGCCCGGTTCGGCTACGCGCCGTCGGAGCGCACCGATGCCGCGATGCGGGCGGCGGCCGGTCTCGTCGCCACCGTCTCCGCCGAGCGGATCGGCGAGGAAGTCGCCAAGCTGATGGCCGCGCCGAAGCCGTCGGTCGGGCTCGAGATCCTCCGCGACACCGGCGTGCTCGCGCACGTCTGGCCCGAGCTGCTCGAGGGGCTCGAGGTCGATCAAAACGAGTGGCACGCGTACGACGTCTACCGGCACAACCTTGCGACCGTGGACGCGGCGCCCCCCGGCGACGTCGCGCTGCGCCTCGCGGCGCTCTTGCACGACGTCGGCAAGCCGCGTACGGCCGCGCCTCGGCCCGACGGGCGCGGCAACACGTTCTACGCCCACGAGCAGGTCGGCGCCGAGATGATCCCGTCGATGCTGGCGCGGCTGCGGCTGCCGAACGAGACCGTGAGCACCGTCGCGCACCTTGTACTGCACCACATGTACGCCGCGGACCCGGATGCCCAGGACAAGACGCTGCGCCGCTTCGTGCGACGGATCGGGCCGGAGCATCTCGGCCGGCTCTTCGCGCTCCGCTGGGCCGACATCGAGGGCTCCGGCTTGCCCAAGCGTCAGGACGTGAACGAGCGGTTCGAGGCGCGCGTCGCGGCCGTGCTCGCGGAAAGCCCGCCGTTCCGCATCAGCGATCTGGCGATCTCGGGCGACGACGTCGTGGCGATGTTCGAACGAAAGAGCCTAGCTCCGGCCGGATTTCGCGGCGACCGGCGGGTGGGCGAGGTGCTCCACGCGCTGTTCGAGGAGGTCACCGATGACCCGTCTCGGAACGAGGCGGGCGTGCTCGCCGAGCGTGCGGAACGCTTCATCGACGAGCATTTCTGCGCGTCCCCAAGTTAGGTTCGGCTCGTTGATTGTTCCGGAGCAGACGACTGCCCGCGTGATCGCGATCGTCAACCAAAAGGGCGGGGTGGGCAAATCGACGACCGCCGTCAACCTCGGCGCGTCCCTCGCTTTGCTCGGCCGCCGCGTGCTGGTCGTCGACATCGATCCCCAAGGAAATACCACGACAGGAGTGGGCGTCGACAAGCGGGCGGTCGAGCGCGACATCTACAATGTGCTATTGCAGCATGCTGCGATAAAAGACGTCGCGCGGCCGACCGAAGTCGAGAACTTGTTCATCGTTCCCGCGACGTTGAACCTCGCCGGCGCCGAGGTCGAGCTCGTGTCGGCCTTGCAGCGTGAAAACCGTTTGAAAACCGCACTTTCCACGGTGTTGCGCGACTACGACGACGTGCTCATCGACTGCCCTCCGTCGCTCGGATTGCTGACGATCAACGCGCTGACCGCGGCGACCGAAATCATCATCCCGGTGCAAGCCGAGTACTATGCGCTCGAAGGGCTCAGCCAGCTCGTCGCGATCGTCCGGCGCATCAAGGAAGGGCTCAATCCGGAGCTCGCGATCCGCGGCGTTTTGATCACGATGTTCGATGGACGTACCAAGCTGGCGACCGAAGTTCTCGAGGAAGTCCACCGCTACTTTCCGGACCGGGTGTTCCAGACGCAGATCCCGCGCAACATCCGCCTGTCGGAGGCGCCGTCGTACGGCAAGCCGGCGATCCTGTTCGACGTGAAGAGCCGCGGGGCGCAGGCGTACCTTTCTCTTGCAAAGGAATTGGTCGCGTGAGCAAGCGCGGACTCGGAAGCGGCCTCGGCGCGCTGCTGGGCGACGGCGGCACGGCGGACGTGACCAGCGCGGCGCCGCCGCCAAAGCGCGACATGCAGCAGATCCCGATCGCGCAGATTCGCCCGAACCCGCACCAGCCGCGCACGACGTTTGCGGCGGGCGCGCTCGACGAGCTGCGCGCGTCGATCGCCGCGTTCGGCGTGCTCGTTCCGGTGATCGTGCGCGAGCGCGCCGGCGGTTACGAGCTCATCGCGGGCGAACGGCGGCTGCGCGCGTCGCAGGCGGCGGGCTTGCACACGATCCCCGCGATCGTGCGGCCGGCGGGCGACCGCGAAGCGCTCGAGGTCGCGATCATCGAGAACTTGCAGCGCGAAAACCTCGACGCGCTCGAAGAGGCGATGGGCTTCGCGCACTTGATGGAAGCGCACGAGTTCACGCAGGAGCAGGTCGCCGAACGCGTCGGCAAGAGCCGTTCCGCCGTCGCGAACGCGCTGCGCCTGCTGTCGCTGCCGGATTCGATCAAACAATACGTGCGCGACGGCAAGCTCACCGCGAAGCACGGGCGCGCGCTGCTCGCGCTCCCCGCCGAACGGCGCGAAACAATGGCACGCCGCGCGGTCGACGACGAGCTGTCGGTGCGCGCGCTCGAGAAACTCGCGCAAGCCGGCGCACCGAAGCGCACGCGCACCGGCGCGCCTGCGCAGCGCGCGAGCAGCGACCACGACGCGTTCGTCGAACGCCTGCGCTTCAAGTTCGCAACGCAGGTGCGCGTGGTGCAGCACGAGCGCGGCGGAACTATCGAGCTGCGCTACGCCGATTCGTCGGATCTGGTGCGCATCGCCGACTTGCTGCTGGGAGAATCGCCGTGAGAACCTTTGCGCGCGCCGCGTGCGCGCTGTTGTGCACGACGATGCTCGGCGCCACGCCTGCGCCGCGTCGCCCGGTGCAATACGGCCCGGTGCCGGACAACGCGCAGACCGCCGTGGTGAAGAAGTACGTCGACGCGCTGCGCGCCGGGCGCTACGACGCCGCGTTCGCGATGCTCACCGACGACGAGCGCAAATACTACGGCGACGCCGCATCGTATCGCAGCGTCTTCACGGCGGACGCCGTCGTGGTCCGCCGCGCGTCGGTTGCCGGCGCGCGCGGCGACGATCGCGGCCGCGTGTACTTCGTGCGCGAGCGCATCGCGTACGTCGACCACGCGACGGACAAGACCCGCGAGGTGGACGCGACCGTCCCACTCGGCGTGCTGCCCGAGCACGGCACGCTGCACGTCAAGGATCCCGGGAAACCGTATCGCGCGTTCGCGTCCGCATCGACGGCCAACGTGTCGGGCTTGCGGGTGACGGTGAAGAAGGTCGACTTCTTCCCCGACCGGATCGACGTCGTCGTGACGTTCGCGAACCTCGGCGACAACATCGTCACGCTGCTGCCGTACGGGAAGAGCGTGCTGCGGGACGACCGCGGCGGCATCTACCGGATCCTGGCGACCAAGAACTGGATCGTCACCGACAAGCCGCTCTTCCAAGGCGTGCCGCTCGCGCCGAACTCCCAGTACACCGGATCGCTGGCATTTACGGCCTCGCGCCTCGGCGACGTGAAGCGCTCGTGGTCGCTGACGGTCGCGCCGGCGCTGCGGGAGGGGGCCGACGAACCGTTCGACGTCACCGTCCCGATCGCGCCGTCGACCTGATGGAGAGAGGAACCGACTTGCGGGCTACGGAACGGTCGCACCGCCCGGCGGCGGCCTTCGGAAGACGGCGCCGACGTTTTTCCGTTCTCACGGGAGTCGCATCCATGCGTCGCATCGTCCTTTCCCTCGCCGCCGTCCTGAGCGCCGTCGCACTCAGCGCTTGCAGTGGGGGCGGCTCGGTCCTCGGCTTCGGCGGGGACAATCCGAGCCCTGACCACGTGATCATCACCACGGCGGCACCGTCGAACATCGCCCGCGTGCTCCCGGGTGCGGGGATCGGGCTGAGCGCGGTCCAGGTCCACGGTACGCAAAACGGGATCCTGTCCGGCAACAACTACCGGTGGAGCGCCGCCCTGACGACGGGTGGAACGTACATCGCGAACGCGCTCGGTCAGACGAAACCGTGCGCGTCGATCAACGTCTCGTTCGGGGGCGGTCCGTTCAACCCGTACGTGGCCGACTTCGGAATCTACATCGCGATCGATCCGGTCAACGAGGCGAACATCATTTTCTTCCCGCCGACGGTCCTTCCGGCCCCGGCGGGCGGCGTGCTCCAGACGAACTACGTCTACTGCGTCGTCGTGAACGCCGAGCCCGGCAAGATCACGGGATCCGGCTTGGGGACCACGTTCACGCCCACCGGCCCGCCCGGGTCGATCACGGTGGCCGTGGTCAACCCGCAGAACCCGCTGCAGTAGGACCCCTCCGACCATGACGATGACGAGGAGCGGCGACGCTCCTCGTTCGCGTTTGCGGGGCATCTACGCGCTTGTCGATCCCGACCGCGTCGAGCCGATCGCGTTCACCGAGGCGCTGCTGCGCGGGGGGATCCGGCTGATCCAGGTCCGGGCGAAGAACGGCATCGACGGCGCGACGCTCATCGCGATCGTCACCCGGGTCCGCGCCGCCGGCGGCCTCGCCCTCGTCAACGACGACGTGCGCCTCGCGCGTTTGGCCGACGGCGTTCATCTCGGCCAGGAAGACGCAGCCGGCCTCGACCTGCGCGCCCTGCGAACTGCGCTGCGCGACGGCGTGATCGGGCTCTCGTGCGGGACGCCGCAGGAAGCGCGCGCCGCCGACCCGGCCCTGGTCGACTACGTCGGCGCCGGCCCGGCGTTCGCGACGCCGTCGAAGGACGACGCCGGCCTGCCGATCGGTCTCAGCGGCATTCGCGCGGTCGCGGCAGCGACGCCGCTGCCGTGCGCGGCGATCGGCGGCATCGGCCTTGCGAACGTCGCGCGCATCCGCGAGACCGGCGCCTCGATGGCAGCCGTGCTCTCCGCGCTGATCTTCGAGAACGCCGAAGCCGCCGCGCGCGAGCTCGTCGCACGCTGGGACGGCGCCGCGTGACGGTGGTCGCGACGGTCGGATCGACGCATCCGCTGGGGTTCGCGGGCCTGACGTTCGCGATGCTCGCGCTTTCGGCCGACGCGGTGCGCGCGGTCTGCGTGGTCGCCGGCGTGACCGCTCAAGACGCACGCCACGTGCGCGCGTCGGTCGCGATCGACGCGCCGACGATTCGCGCGCAGTTCGACGCGCTGCACGACGCGAACGTCGGCGCGTTTCACGTCGGTGCGCTCGTTTCGGCGGAAGCGGTGCGCGCCGTCGCCGACGCGCTCGCGTCGTATCCGAACGTTCCCGTCGTGGTCGACCCGGTGCTAGCCGCGAGCGGCGGCGACGCGCTCGCCGGCGACGCGACGCGCGTCGCATTGCGCGACACGCTGTTCGCGCGCGCGACGCTCGTCACGCCGAACCTCGACGAAGCGGGCGCGTTCCTCGGCCGGGAAATCACCGGCGTCGACGCGATGCGTGCGGCAGCACGCGAGTTGCTCGCGTTCGGCGCTAGCGCGGTACTCGTCAAAGGCGGTCACCTCACCGGCGATGCGGTCGACGTCCTTGCACGTGCCGGCGGCACCCGCGACTTTTCCTCGCCTCGCATCGACGGCACGCTGCGCGGTACTGGTGACCTGCTCGCGGCCACGATCGCGGCAGGCCTGGCGCGCGGTATGACGCTGGAGGATGCGATCGAACGCGCGCGACGTCGCGTGCGTGACGCGATTTTGCACGGAGTGCCGTTTGCCGGCTCGCGCGTCGCGCCGATGGGCGAAAACGAGCAATGAAGCCGTAGCTTTTCGTGTCCGGCTTGTTACGCGCTGTAGCGCGGTAACGCCTCGCGCAGTTGGTCGAGCGCCCAGCCGATGTCGTCGAGCGACGCCGCGTAGGAGAAGCGCAGATAGCCTTTGCCTGCGGCGCCGAAGCTGGAGCCGCCCAGACATGCGACGCCCGCGTTCTCGAGCAGCCATTTCGCGAGGTGCTTGTCGTCGGTGGTGAGCTGCGACACGTTGGGAAACGCGTAGAACGCGCCTTCCGGAATCGTGCACGAGACGCCGGGGATCGTGTTGAGGCCGGACACGATCGCATCGCGGCGCTCGCGGAACGTCGCGTTCATCGTTTGCACCGGAGCGTCGTCGCCCGTCAACGCCGCGATGCCCGCGCGCTGCACGAACGTCGCGACGCATGAGAACGTGTTGTTGTTGAACAGCGTCACGCGCTTGGCGATCTCTTCGGGCGCAATGCAGTAGCCCAGCCGCCAGCCCGTCATCGCGTACGCTTTCGAGAAGCCGTCGACGATGATGGTGCGGTCGCGCATCCCGTCGATGCGCGTGATCGACTCGAACGTGGGGCCGTAGATGTTGCGCGAGTAGATCTCGTCGGCGATCACGAGGAAGTTGTGCTGCTGCGCGAGCGCCGCGATCGTCTCGAGGTCCTCGCGCGTGAGCACGCCGCCCGTGGGATTGTGCGGTGAATTGATGACGACGGCTTTGGTCTTGGGCGTGATCTTCGCGGCCAGCTCGTCGAGGTCGAGGCGCCAGTTGCGCGACTCGAGCAGGTGCACCGGGATCGCTTTTGCTTCGAGATAGCTCGCGGCCGACGCGTACGCGGGGTAGGCCGGGTCCGCGTACAGCAGCTCGTCGCCGGGATCGAGCAGGGCCGACAGCAGGTTCCAGATGATCGGCTTGGCGCCCGCGCCCACCACGACGTGCTCGCGAGTGTACGGCGTCGCGAGCCCGCGGAAGGCGCTGGCGTACGCGGCGATCGTGTCGCGCAGCTCGGGGATCCCGGCCGAGGCCGTGTAGTGGCTGTAGTTTTCCTCGATCGCCCGGATCCCGGCTCGCTTGATATGCTCTGGGGTATCGAAGTCGGGTTCGCCGATCTCCATATGAACGACGCGCCGTCCGGTGGCCTCGATCGCCTTGGCGCGGGCGAGCACTTCAAAGGCGCTCTCGGAGCCGAGCCGCGACGCGGCCGCGCAGAGGTAATCGGAGTGGTGAGCGATGGTCGTCATGGGGAACCTGCAAGCGAGGTCGGCGACCGAAGATCGCCGAACGGGGCGGAACTGATGCGGACGCTGACGGAAGTATTCGCCCCGGGCGCACCGTCGCTGCCGGAAGGGCTACGAACGCTCGTCGTTTCTCCCGACCGAACGGTCGAACCTGGAACGACCGTTCGCGCAACGTTTGCGTTCTACAACTTCGGCGGCGCCGCGGCGACGGGACTTCGCGTCCGTTTCAACCTCCCCGACGGCCTGCGGTACGTCGCAGGCAGCGCGCGTGTCGACGACCGCGCGCTCGACGACGTCCGCGGCGAGACGAGCCTGCTCAGCCCCAACGGCGCCGACGTCGGCGAGGTCCCGCCCGGCGTCGAGCGGCGCATCGCGATGGCGTATGTCGTGGCGCCGACGATCGAGAACGGCGCGGCGCTCGATCTGCAGGCGGCGCTCGCCAGCAACGAGACGGACGTCATCGGCTCGAACGTCGTGCGGCTGGTCGCGAGCAGCGCGCCGCAGCTTGAGAATCCCGACACCGTCGCATCGCTCGAAGCCGTGCGCGTTGCGGAGCCCGGCGAGGAGATCGTCGCGACGGCCCGCGTGCGCAACACCGGTCACGCGACCGCGCACGACGTCGTCGTCGTGCTGCCCGTCCCCGACCGCACGGCATACATTGAGGGCAGCGCGCGCATCGACGGCCGCGAAGTGCCGATCGACGAGCGCGGCGGCGACCCGTTCGGCTTCGGCAACGCGACGGTCGCGTCGCCCGCGCTCGCCGCCGGCGCGACGCTGGTCGTCGAGTACCGCGCGCGCATCGACTCGCCGCTCGACGACAACACGCGCATCGTGCTCGGTGGTGCGGTCGCGTCCGCGGAGACCGCCGAGTTCGAGCTGGCCCGCGCGGAGCTCACCGTCCGCAGCGCGAGCCGCTTCGACACCGAAGCGACCCGGCTCGTCGTCGACGCGCCCAGCGAGGTCGAACCTGGGCGGCGCGTGCGCGTCGGCCTCATCGCCGAGAACACCGGGACGTGCGCCGCCGAAGACGCGCGCGTCCGCCTGACGCTGCCCGAAGGTTTGCGCTACGCCCCGGGATCGCGCGCCGTCGACGGCCGGTCGGTCAGCGAGAGCGAGTCGCCCGGCTCTTTCGTGTTCGCGCGCATCGACGCGGGCCGCCGAGTCGAAGCCGCGATCGACGCGTACGTCGAATCGCCTGCCGTCGACGGCACCCCGCTGCCGGTCGCGGGCTCGTTGCAGTGGTCGACGGGTTCGCGCACGTTCGAGCGCACGCTCACCGTACGGTCGTCGCCGCGCTTCCTCGAGGCGCGCAACACGCTCTCCCTGGACGGGTCGTCGCAGGTCACGCCGGGGAGCGAGGTGCGCAGCACCATTCGAATCGCGAACGACGGCACCGCGCAAGCGACGGGCGTGCGCATCGTCATCGAAGCCGACCCGGTGCTGCAGCTCCTGCGCTACGCCGACGGCGGCGGCGAGGCCCGCGTGCAGCCGGCCGGCATCGACGTCGGCACGCTCGCGCCCGGCGCGACGCGCACGTTCTCGCTCGTCGGGACCGTCGCCTCGCCGATCGCCGACCGCTTCGCGATCCGCCTGCGCGCCCGCCTAGATAACGACCAGACGGCGCCCGCCGCGCTCGGCCAGCTCGAACTGCTGGTCCGGTCGCGCCCCCGGTTCGCGCCGGCCGCCTCCACGTTGACGTATCCGGCGGGCGAGCCGCTGCGGCCGAGCGGCCACGGCGACGTCCATGTCGTCGCCGCCAACGAAGGCACCGACGCCGCGCGCGACGTGCGCCTGCACCTCGACATCACCGACGACGCGCGCATCGAAGGCGTCGACGGCGCGACGCTCGTCGGCACCACGGTGCTGTTCGGCGACATCCAGCCGGGCGCGCGCGCCGAAGCGACGGTGCGGCTGCGCCTGGCGCGGCTGGTCGCGCGCGGCACGGCGATCACCGTCAACGGGCGGCTCGAAGCGGTGGGCCTTCTCCCGCTCGCGCTGGCACCCGTCACCATCCCCACGGTTGCCGAACCGCGGTTCGACCAAGGCGCCGCGCTGCGCACGCAGCCGTCCGAGACCGTCGATGCGGGCGAGCCGCTGTACGTGCGCTTGAGCGTCCGCAACACCGGTGACGGCGCGGCCAGCCGGCTGATCCTGCGCGGCCAACTGCCGCCGCACACCGCCTACCTGCCGGGCTCGACGCTGGTCAACGACGTGCCGCTGCTCGACGTCGACGGCGGCTCGGTCCTGTGGGCGAAGCCCGGGCTCGTCCTCGAGGACGTCGACCCCGGCGTCGAGGTCGTCGTGCGCTACGGCACGATCGTCAACACGCCGCTGGCCGCGGGGACGCTGATCGACGCGCACCTCGAGCTGGGCTGGGACGGCGGCGGGGCGCTCGCGATCTCGTCACCCGCCGTACGCGTTCGTTCGACGCCGGCGTTCGCCGTGCGCGCCACCGGCCTGCCCTTCTCCGTGTCCGGGATCGCGCCGCGCACCGCCGACGTCCTCCAGGACATCGCGGAGCAGCGCCGCGCCGCGCAGGTCCAGCTCCCGCCGCCGCCGTTCGCGGCCTTGCCGCCGCCGCTCGCCGAGCCGCCCGCACCACCGCCGCCCCCGCCGGCCGACCGCGCGACGTTCCGCTACGACGAAGAAGCGATCGAGGCACGGTTCACGCCGACCGCGCCGCCACCGCCGCCGCCCGTCGTCGAGCGGCCGCAGCCGGTCGCTCCGCCGCCCGTCGCCGTCGAACCCGCGCGCGAAGAGATCGCGCCCGACGAGATTGCGATGCCCGACGCAGACGTCGCCGCGGGCGCGGTCGCGGCACTGCCCGATCAGCCGGACCACGTCGACGAGATCGCGGTCGCGCAGGCGCCCCACGTTTCCGCGCCGCCCGCGCCCGCCGTCCACGAGCCCGAGCCCGTCGTCGCGGCTGCGCCGGTCCTCGAAGCACCGCCGGTCGTCGAGCCTGCGCCGGTTGCCGAAGCACCGCCGCCGGTCGTCGAAGCGCCGCCGGTCATCGTAGTACCGCCGCCGGTCGTCGAAGCAGCCGCCGTGCCGCCGGTCGCCGAGCCCGCCCCGGAGCCCGTCGCGCCGCCGCCCGCTCCGGAACCGGTCCCGGCCCCACCCCCGCCAGCACCGCCGCCGCCCATTCCAGCCGCGGTTCAGCGACGCGTACGCTTGGTGTTCGCGCACGACGCGCTCGAGCGCGCGCTGCGATTCCTCGAGCAATCCGATTACGGCGGGCTGATCACGCATCTGTTCGCGATTCGCACGCTGCTGCCGACGGCGCTCGTCGGTATCGACGGCGACGTGCCCGGCAAGCTCGCCGCCGAGCGCGAAGCGCTGCGCGGCGTCGTCGACCGGCTCTTCATCAAGATGCGGATGCCGCGCTACGCGCTGACCGGGAAAGATCTCGAAGATCGCACGAGCCGTTCGGCGCTCGTCGAGCTCGTCCGCTCGCTGGAGAGTGCGCAGCCGACGGAAGAGTCGAGCGCCGGCGAGGCGACCGTCGTGCTCGAAGGCCCGATCGACGTCGAACGGCTGCTGCCGCTCGTCACCGCGCTGGAATCCGACCCGCTCGGCAGCGCGCGCCCGTGGCTGATCCTTGCGGAGCTGCTGCCGTCCTCGTTCGTCACGCCGCCCGGCGGTGAAGCGATGAACGCGTATCGCAGCGCGCTGATCTCGACGTTCACGAACGTCGCCGCGCTTCCGAACGAAGAGTTCCACCGCGTCCTTGCCGGGACGCAGAACGCTGCGCTCGATGCCGCGTTGCGCGACGTACGTGCGGCGTTGCGCGACGTGCTCGAAGCGGCGGCCGCAAAAGCATAAGCGTGCTCGCCGTCCAGCTCCCGCACGGCGAGTTCCTGATCTTCGGAGTCTTCTTCTTCATCGTCGGCGCCGGACTCATCGCGATCTCGCGCTTCTTGCCGGACACGTCGAAGCCGATCGTCACCGCTGTGTCGCCGGTCGAGACGCTGCAGCTCGGCGAGCCCGATGCGATGTGGGAAGCGCAAACCGAACTCGCGCCGGCGATCGTCGCGCATGCGATCACCTGGCCCGCGCTCGTCGACCCTGCCGCCGGCGTGCTCGACGACGCCGAGCGCCGCCGCGTGATCGACGGTTTGGGCATCGTCGGCGATGCGTGGTGCGCGAGCATCCTCGCGAAGGCCGTCGACGAGGAAACCGGCGATCTGCGCGTCGCGGCGCTCGAATCGCTCGGTCACTGCACGGGCGACGCCGTCGCGCCGGCGCTGCAGCGTGCCTACGGCTCGGACGTCGTCGCCGAACGCTACGCCGCCGTCGACGGCGCGTCGCGCCGCGCGGACACCACGCTCCTCGAGCGCGCGCTGCACGACGCCGACACGACGGTCGCGATCGCAGCCGCCTACGGCCTCGCGCGTGCCGGCCGCAAAGACGTCGTCGAGAACAACCTCGTCGCGCGCATGGACGAAGGGGCTAACGAGATTCGGCGCGTCCTCGAGCTCCTCACCTAGGAGCCCGAACACGTACTAGATCGGCGGGATGTTCCGGCCGAAATAACCCGCGATGACGTGCTGCGCGATCGGGGCCGCGACCTCGGCGCCGTAACCGCCGGACTTCTCGACGAACACGGCGAGGGCGATCTTCGGATGCTTCGCCGGCGCGTATGCGACGAACCACGTCGTGTTCGGTCCGTGCCCGCCTTCGGTCTCCGCCGTTCCCGTCTTGCCGCCGAACGGCAAGCCGGCGATCGCGAGGCCGTACGCGGTGCCGCCGGGATCGGTGACTTTGTCCATGCCCGCATGCACTTCGCGCAACGACTCCGCGGTCACGTCGACTTTGCGAATCATTTCGTGGTCGTACGTCTTGAGCACGCGACCGCGCGGCGAGATGATCTTCTCGACGATGTGCGGGCGGTACAGCGTGCCGCCGTTCGCGACGGTCGCCGTCACGTTGGCCATCTGCAGCGGCGTCGCTTGCATCGCGCCCTGTCCGATCGCGAGCTGGCACATGTCGCTGGGCTCGAGGCGCACGTGATACACCTTTTGCGTCCACTCCTCGGTCGGCCAGTTTCCCGGGAACTCGCCGGGGAGGTCGACGCCCATGCGCGAGCCGAGTCCGTACTGCGTGGCGTAGTAGCGCAGCCGCTCGTGTCCGAGACGGTAGCCGAGCTGGTAGAAGTATCCGTCGGACGAAGCCGCGAGCGCGCGCACGAAGGCGACCGCCCCGAGCCCGCCGGCCGCGACGTCCGAAAAGCGGACGCCGTGGCAGTTCCACGCGCCGGAGTCGTAGAGCACTTGATTCGGTTTGATCACGCCGCTCGAGATCGCACCGGACCCGGTCACCATCTTGAACGTGGAGCCGGTGGGTGACGCGGCGCCGATCGCGCGGTCGAACAGTGGGTTGAGCTTGTCGTTGATCAGCCGCGCGTACTTCTTCTCGTCGATCGGCGTCGCGAACTCGTTGGGATCGAACTCCGGCATCGATGCGAGCGCGAGCACGCCGCCGTTCGACGGATCGATCACGACGACCGCGCCCGACAGGCGTTTCCCGCGCAGCTTGCCCCACTTGGCGAGCTCCGCGCGCAAGTTCTTCTCGACGATCTTCTGCAAGCGCCAGTCGATCGTGGTCACCAGCGTATCGCCCGGGATGGGATCGAGCGGCTTGAGCCGGCGCACGAGCGCGCCCGACGCGTTCACCTCGACCTGCTGGCCGCCGGCGGTGCCGTGCAGATTCTTGTCGTAGAAATTCTCCAGCCCGTCTTTCCCGGTGACGTCGTTGGGCGAGTAGCCTAACAGCTTGCGGTGCTGGTACTCATCCTCATCGATCACGCCGACGTAACCGAAGAGGTGCGAGCCCGTCTTCCCGTACGGATAGTTGCGCACCGGCTGCTCTTCCATGTCGACGCCCGCGAGCTCGCTCTGCGACTCCGCAAGCCGCGCCGTCTGCGCCGGCGTGAGATCGGTCGCGAGGATCACCGGACCGTACGGTTCGTAGGTCTGGACCTCGTCGAAGTTCTGGTAGTTCTTGCCGTGATGGTGCAGCACTCGCTGCTTGAGCGTGGCCGCCGGCACGCGCAGCACCGCGGAAAGCGTGGCGAGCGTCTTGTCGATGTCGGTGATCTCCGACGGAATGAGCGCGCAGACGAACGACGGCCGCGAACGAACGAGGACGGTGCGGTGGCGATCGACGATGAGGCCGCGTGGCGCCGCGACGGGGATCACTTGGATCTGGTTCGCGCGCGCGGCCGCGGCGAACGATTCGCCCTGCACGAGCTGCACTTGCACGAGCCGCACGACGATCGCGACGAGCGCGATCGCGAGCACCGCGCAAAAGGCGACGACCCGCTGCATCGGCCGCTCGCCGGAGAGACGCTCGGCGATGGCCATCAGGTGTAGCCGTACCGTTCGATGGTCGTCTTGTCCGTCACGAGCCGGCCGCGAATGGCGAGCCAGCCGAAGGCGACGAGCGCCGTCAGCAGCGCGCGCCACAGCGACGTGTGCAGGTGCGCGACGGCGAATCCCGGCGGAAATCCCTCGATGCGCATGATCGACCAGAACATCAGGTCGCGCACGAGCACCGCCGCGCCGCACAGCACCGCCGGGACGAACGCGCCGTCGGCGAACATGCGCCGCGAGAACATCCCGACCAATAGCGCGACGATCGTCGTGGAGATCGTCCAGCCGCCGCCCGTTCCGGCGAAGATGTCTTCGAACATCCCGGCGGGCAGCGCGAGCAGCGCGCCGCGGCGCGCTCCGGCACGCGACGCGTACAGCACGACGGCGATCGTGACGAGCGAAGGCACCGCACCGCGGAACGCGAGCAGCGGGACGAGGACGGTCTGCAGGAACGCGAGGAGCGTGGTCCAGCCGAACGCCGGCCAATAGGCCGGGCCGACCGTGATCTCGATGCTCCTATATTTTCTGCGATAGAACGACGACATGCGACAGTGCGGAGAGATCGGCGGCAGGTTGCACGATGGCGGTCTGATCGAGCGCGCCCGCCGAGACGGGCTCGATCTGCTTGATGCGGCCGATGAGCACGCCCGCGTGGAACGAGCGGCCCTCGCCGGTGACGACGCGGTCGCCGACGCGCAGCTTCGCGTCTTGCGAGACGTACTGCAGCTTGACGCGCGTCGACGTTCCGACGGCGATCGCCCACCAGCGGCCGTGCTGCACGACGGCCGGGAGCTTCGACGTCGCGTCGGTGACGAGCAGCACCTTGGACGAGAGCGGCGCTACCTCGACGATCCGGCCGGCGACGCCCGCCCCGGTGAGGACGCCGTCGTCGCGGCGGATGCCGTCTTTCGCGCCGCGGTCGATCGTCACGATGCGCATCGATGCTTCTGGATCGTAGCCGATCACCGTCGCTTCGACGCCGTCCGGATGGGCGAGCTTCGCGGCGGCGAGATCGGCCGCGGCGGGCATCCGCGCGAGCCGTTCGCGCAGCTCGTCGTTCTGCGTGCGCAGCGCGACGTTGTCGCGGCGCAGGCGGCTGTTGTCCGTTGCGAGCCCGGGCGTGCGCACGACCGCCGCGAACCCGCCGCGTGCGCCATTGATGACCGCCGCCGCCGCGACTTGGACGTACGTGCTCACCGCCGTGACGGCCGCCGTCAGCGGTGACGTTCTACCGGCGCGCGCGAAATCGAGCTGGAGAAGCGCGACGAGAGCGGCCACGACGACCGCCCCGACTATCGCGAATAGCTTTCTCTCATCCCGATTCGTAAGGATTGGTACCACCTCGTCAGCCGATCCGCATGCGGCCGCAGCCGTTCCAGCACATCGGGCGACGCAAGAATCTCTCCGGCGCCGCGCGCCACGCATCCGAGGGGATCGTCGGCAACCGTCGTCGGCACGTTCGTGCGCGCCGCGATCTCGCCTGCGAGGCCCGGGATCAGCGCGCCGCCGCCCGTTAGCACGATGCCGGCTTCGAGCAGCTCGCCCGCAAGGTCGGGCGGGGTCGCTTCGAGGATCGCCCACGCGGCGCGGGCGATGCGGTCGATGCCGTCGCGCATCGCTTCGGCCACCAGCGTTTCGTCGATCGCCCGCTTCCCCGGCCGCAGATTTTGCATGTCGATGCCGGCGACGACGTACGGCTCGGTGCCCGGCGGGCGGCCCGCGTAACCGCGTTCGATCTTCAGGCGCTCCGCCGTCAGCGGCCCGATCCCGAAGTACTCATGGCGCAGCCGGTTGACGATCGCGGTGTCGAACGTGTCGCCGCCGACCTTGATCGAGCTCATCGCAACCACGCCGCAGAGCGTGAGCACCGCGATCTCGGTGGTGCCGCCGCCGATGTCGATGACCATCGCCGGCCGCGTTCCGGTGATGTCGAGCCCGGCGCCCACCGCGGCCGCGACGGCCTGCGGAACGAACTCCGTCGTACGCGGCCCCGCGGCGCGAATCGCTTCCTCGACCGCCTTGCATTCGATGTCGGTCGCGCACCCGGGCACGCAGGCGATCACGCGCGGCGCGACGCGCGGGCGGGCCGACATCGCGCGGTCGACGAGCGTCTTGACCAGCGTGTGCGCGCCGCGAAAGTCGGAGATCGTGCCGCCGCGCAGCGGCCGCACGACGCGGATGCGGCCGGGCGTGCGGCCGTCCAGCTCTTTGGCGGCCTTGCCGACGGCGATGATCGCGTCGTCGCTGGCGCGATATGCCACGACCGACGGCTCGCTGACGAGGACCCCGGCGTCGTGCGAGTAGACGACGGTGTTGGCCGTGCCGAGGTCGATCCCGATGTCGGGACTGAACGTCGCCCGAAGCGTGCCCGCCATGCTCATCGGGCGTGAACCTCGGAGCGTGCCGGAGAAAGCCGGTAGCCTAGCCGTGGAAGCGCGGCCGCAAAGGCGGCGAGCGGGAAGCCGACGACCGTGAAGTAGTCGCCGTCGATCCGCTCGACGAGCGTCGCCGCGAAGCCCTGGATGCCGTAGCCGCCCGCCTTGTCCATCCCGTCGCCGCTCGCGGCGTACGCGTCGACCGTCATCTCATCAAGGTCGGCGAAACGGACGCGTGTCGACACGGTTTGCTCGAACGTCGCGCCGGTGCGGTCGTCGCGGAGCGCAAATGCCGTGTGCACGACGTGCCAGCGACCGGACAGCCGGCGCAGCATCGTGCGCGCCTCCGCCGTGCCGGCGGGCTTCCCGAGCGCTTCGCCGTCGAGGTCGACGACCGTGTCGGCGGCGACGATCAGCTGCGCGGACGGCGTCGCGCCGCTCGCTTTGCCGCGCGCGTGTCGCAACGCCGTCGCCGCCGGATCCAGGCCGGGCAGCGGCTTCTCGTCGTATGCGCTCGGAATCACGGTGACGCGCAAACCCAGCCACGCGAGTAACTCGCGACGGCGGGGCGATGCGCTGGCGAGCGCGACTGCATCGAGCTGAACGGCGTGTTCGATGGATTGAGTGTAACGTGCGCTCGCGTACGAAGACAACGATTTTACGAAAATTGGTCGCACGTCACTCGACTTCAGCGCAGGTCGAGGCGGGTGACGTCCTCCGCGGACTCGCCGCGCACGACGCGCCGGTGGTGGCCGTCGCGCACGAAAACGACGGGCGGGCGGCCGAATCTGTTGTAGTTGCTCGCCATGCTGTAGGTGTAGGCGCCGGTGTTGCGCATCGCGACGAGATCGCCGGCCGCGAGATCGCGCGGCAGGACGTAGTCGCCCAGCTCGTCGTTCTCGCACGAGCGGCCGGCAAGCGTCGCGGGTTCGTCGGGGCCGAGGCGGCGGGCGGCGAGCACCTCGGGCAGGTGGCGCGCGCCGTACAGCAATGGGCGCGGGTTGTCGGCCATCCCGCCGTCGACGACCACGAAGCGGCGCCGCCCCTGGGTCTTCACGGTCATGACGCGATAGAGCGACGTGCCCGCGCGGGCGATCAGGGCGCGGCCGGGCTCGATCCCCAGCCGTAGCCCACGGCCGGCTGCGCGTTCGGCAAGCTCCGCCGCCAGCGCCTCGATGCCGAGCGGCCGCGGATCGTCCGGCGTCTCTTCGACGCCGATCCCGCCGCCGCAGATCAGCTCGGCAACCGGCAGTCCGGCCGCGGTCGCGAGCTCCGCGGCCGCGAGCAGCTCGTCGGCGTTCGCGAGGAACGGCGCGACCTCCGCGATCTGCGAGCCGATGTGCGCGTGCAGCCCGATCAGCCGGAGCTGCGGCAGCGAAGCGATGCGCGCGAAGAAGCTCGGGAGCCGGTTGATCGCGACGCCGAACTTCGTGTTCTCGCCGCCGGTGCGCACGAACGCGTGCGTGTGCGCCGAGATCCCCGTGTTCACGCGCACCATCACATCGACCGGATTCGTTTGCGATGCGAGCGGTGCGAGCCGTTCGAGCTCTTCGTGGTTGTCGATCACGCCGAACGCGACGCGGCGGTCGACGATCGCGCGCAACTCGTCGTCCGTCTTGCCGACACCGTGGAAGTACATGCGCCCGGCGGGGAATCCGCCGTGCTCGGCGGTGACGAGCTCGCCCAGCGAGCAGACATCCAGCCGCAGCGGCGTCGCGGCGAGATGCTCAGCCAGCGCGGCGCACAGGAACGCTTTGCCCGCATAGCCGACCGCGATGCCGTGCGGTGCGCACGCGCGCACGAAGCGGTCGACCTCCAGATCGAGCTCGTCGAGATCGATCACGAACAGCGGCGTGCCGTACGTCGCCGCGAGCTCGCGCGCTGCGACGCCGCCCAGCGGCTTGTCGAGCGCGAACGCGTCGGGCGGCGTCATTACGCGTACAGCCCGTGCTCGGCGATGTAGCGGTACACCGGCTCCGGCACCAGATACCGGACGCTGGCGTGCGCGCGCAAGCGCGCCCGGATCGAGCTCGCCGACTCGTCGACGAGCGGCAGATCGCCGAGCATGCGAACTTTCGCGCGGCGCTCGCTCGTGAGGTTTTCCAGCGCACCGTCGACGTCGGGTTGCGTGACGTCTCCGCGCGGCGCGACGACGAGCGCTTCGACCGCGTCGATCACCTCGTCGAGCCGCTGCCACCGCGAGCGCACGAGCGAATCGCCGCCGACGATGAACGTCAGCGCGGCAGCGGGATACCGCGCGTGGAGCCGCGGCAGCAGATCGGCGGTGTATCCGCTCGAGTCGGGCGCGAGATCGCTTTCATCCATCGCGAACGTGACGTTCGACGCGATTGCGAGGCGAATCATGCGCGCCCGGTCGTCGACGGACGCGCTCATCGCGCCGTCACGGTAGTGCTTGCCCTCGCGCGTCGGAACGAACAGCACGCGCTCGAGCGCGCACGCCTCGCGCACTGCTTCAGCGACGAACAAATGCCCGTTGTGGATGGGATCGAACGACCCGCCGAAAATTCCGAGGCGCATCTAAGAATAATCGAACTCGACGCCGGCGATGCGTACGGTGTCGCCCTCGTGCACGCCGAGCTCGCGCAGCTTCTTGTCGACACCCATCTTCGCGAGGACTTGCTCGAAGCGCGCCAGCGCCTCGTCGTTGTCGAAATCAGTCATGCGCGCGAGCCGCTCGACGCGTTCGCCGCTCACGACGTATACGCCGTCGTCCATGTCGATCGCGAACGGCTCGTCGGCGGTCAGTTCGATCTGCGCCGGCTCCGGCTGCGCGACCTCCGGCACCGGCGTCGACTTGATCGTGTCCCACGTCGCGTAGATCAGTTCGCGCACGCCTTCGCCCGTCGCGGCGGAGATGCCGCGCAAGCCGTCGATGCGGTCGCGCAGCGTTTCGAACGTCGCGCGGGCGTCGGGGAGATCGAGCTTCGTGATGACGACGATCACCGGGCGCGCGAGCAGCGTGTCGTTCCACGCGTGCAGCTCGGTTTCGATCGTCGCTTTGTCCGCGAGCACCTCGTCGGGCGATTTCGCGCCGTCGATCAAGTGCACGAGCACGCGCGTGCGCTCCACGTGGCGCAGAAAACGGTCGCCGAGTCCCGCGCCTTCGTGCGCGCCTTCGATCAAGCCGGGGACGTCGACCATCACGAACGATTCGAAGTCGGCGACGCGCACGACGCCGAGCTGCGGCTCGAGCGTGGTGAACGGATAGTCGGCGATCTTCGGCCGCGCCGCGCTGACGACCGACAGCAGCGTCGACTTGCCGGCGTTCGGCAAACCGATCACGCCGGCGTCCGCGAGCAGCTTGAGCTCCAGCTTGAGCTCGCACTTCTCGCCGGGCTCGCCGTTGTACGCAAAGTGCGGCGCTTGGCGCGCCGCGGTCGCGAAGTGCTGGTTGCCCTGACCGCCGCGCCCGCCTTTGGCCACGCGCACGCGCTCGTGCGGTGTGCTCAAGTCGGCGAACAGCCGCGAGTGACCGCGCGCGCCTTCGGGATCGATCGCCGTGCGCGTGACGAGCGTGCCGACGGGGACGCGAATGACGAGCTCTTTGCCCGCCGGACCGGCCTTGTTGTTCTGACCGCCGCCTTTGCCCGATTCCGCGCCGAACTGCTTCTTGAAGCGAAAGTCGACCAGCGTGCCGAGCTCGGGATCGGCCACGAGCACGACGTCGCCGCCGCGCCCGCCGTCGCCGCCGGCCGGTCCGCCCTTGGGCACGTACTTCTCGCGCCGCCACGCGACGATGCCGTCGCCGCCGTTGCCGGCGGACACGTTGATCACGGCTTCGTCGATGAATTGCACGGCGCTACAAAATCAAAAAGAGCCGCTGTGGCGGCTCTTCTCGGCAAATGCGCGGAGCCGGGTCAGACAGCGGCTGGCAAGACGTTCACGTGTTTTCTGTTCCGAGAACTCGTGAACGTGACGTGGCCTTCGACGAGCGCGAAGAGCGTGTGATCCTTACCGATCCCGACGCCCCGGCCGGGGTGGAACTTCGTCCCGCGCTGGCGGACGATGATGTTGCCCGGGATGACGAGCTCGCCGCCGAAGCGCTTCACACCGAGCCGCTGAGCGTTGGAGTCGCGGCCGTTGCGCGTGGAGCCGCCGCCTTTTTTGGAGGCGAAGAGCTGGAGATCGAACCGGAACATAGCCGGGGGATCATAGCAGACGGCCGGGGCCCGGGTCAAACGGAAACCTCGGCGCGGCGGCCTTCGACGCGCATGCGAACCGGGCGGCCGGGCCGCAGGGTGACCAGCGGGTCGAGCGGGACGGGCGACGGGTCGAGGCCGCGGAAGCGGACGCGCCGTGCAAGGGTGGCCAGGACGAGCACCGCTTCGGTCCAGGCGAAGCTCTCGCCGATGCAGATCCGGTTCCCGCCGCCGAACGGGAAGTAGGCGAACTTCGGCAGGCCGGCCGTCTCGCCGTTGGACCAGCGCTCGGGCCGGAACGCCTCGGGGTCGTTCCAAAGGCGCGGGTTGCGGTGGGTGACGATCTGCGCCGCCAGCAGCACCGAGCCGGCCGGGACCTCCCAGTCCCCCAGCTTCAGCGGCCGGATCACGCGGCGGCCGAGGATCCACGCCGGCGGGCGCAGGCGCATGGCCTCGGCCACTACGTCGCGGGTGAACGGCAGCCGGGCGACGTCGTCCGGCACGGGGTCGCGGTCGCCGAGCATCGCGTCGAGCTCGGCGTGCAGGCGCGTCTCGGCGGCCGGATTGCGAGCGAGCGCGTCCCACGTCCAGGTCAGCGCGTTGGCCGTCGTCTCATGGCCGGCGAGCAGCAGCGTCAGCGCCTCGTCGCGGACCAGCTCGGTCGGCATCGCCGTGCCCGTCTCGTCGCGCGACGACAGCAGCATCGAGAGGAGGTCGCCGCGGTCGCCCCCCGCGCGGCGCCGCTCCTCGATGAGCCGGTAGATCACGCCGTCAAGGCCGCTGCGGGCGGCGGCGAAGCGCCGGGTGGCGCGGTGGAACGGCACGTGGTCCAGCAGCTCGGCGAACGGGCCAAGGCTCGCCGGAAACGCCGCCATCGCGCCGGTCACCGCGGCGCCGATCGCGTCGGCGTCGTCGTCGACGTCGGCGGAGAACAGCGTCGCCGCGGCGATCCGCAGCGCCAGCCGGTTCATCTGCGCGTCGACCGCGACCGTCTCGCCGTCGCGCAGCCGCTCGGCCGCGGCGCGCGCCAGCGCGATCATCGTCGCCGCGTAGCCCGCGACCCGCTCCCGATGAAAGGCCGGCTGCACCAGGCGCCGCTGGCGCAAATGCAGCGGTTCGTCGCTGGTGAGCAGACCTTCGCCCAGGAGCCGCCGCATGCGGCGCAGCCCGCGCCCCTTGATCGCGTCGTAGCCGCTCGCCGTGAGCATCCCTTCGATGAGCGCGGGGTCGTCGAAGAACCAGAACCGGGCGCGCGGCAGGCGCCACGACGCGACCGGCCCGTACGTCCGGGCCACGCCCTCAAGGAAGCCCGGCAGGCGGGAAAAACCGCCGCTGCCGCCCATCCCCGCGATCGCGGCGACCATCGACGGTCCGGGCGGGAAGCGGCGCGTCGTCGGGGCGGCGGTCATGGCACCAGTGTACCGGTCGCACTGCCGAAAGTTGAGCCGAAAGGACTTGGTTGGTCGATCAACCAAATACGTTCCGGTGCAAGCTTCCACCGGGACGAAGGCGCGGATCGTCGAGGCAGCGATGGGGCTCTTCTGGGAGCACGGCTACGAGCGCACGGGGATCGCCGACATCACGGCGGCCGCCGGCGTGCGCAGCGGCAGCCTCTACCATTTCTTCGCGACCAAAGAGGACGTGCTGACGGCGGTCCTCGAGCGTTATCTCGACGGGCTTACGCCGCAGGTGATGGCGCCGGCGTTCGCGTCGACCCCGGATCCGGTGGAGCGGGTCTTCGCGGTGCTCGACGGTTATCGCGGGCGCATCCTCGCGACGGAGTTCCGTTACCGCTGCCCCGTCGGCAGCGTCGCGCTCGAGATGCAGAATGCGTCGGAGCGCGCGCGCGAGCTGGTTCGCAGAAATTTCGCGGGCTGGCGCGCGGCGATCGCGCAGTGCGTGCGCGACGCGGCGCCGGTGCTGCGCGACGGCATCGACGCGGACTCGCTGGCGACGTTCGTGCTCACGGTCATGGAAGGCGCCGTCATGCAGGCGACCGCGGAGCGCGACATCGCTCGCTACGACGATTCGGTGCACCACTTGCGCGCATATCTTCACACGCTGGAAAGGATCGATCGATGATGACTCGGATCGCCGGTACCTGGATGCGGGCGTTGGTCGTCGCCGCGCTCGCGCTCGGCGCGACGGTATTCCCCGCGTTCGCGCAAGCGCGTTCGTTCGACGTCGGACACGTCCACGTGACGACGACGGACGCACCGAAGCGGCTCGACATGGCGGTCACCGTCCCCGCGACGGTCGACCAGGTGTGGGACGCCTTCACGACGCCGGCCGGGCTGACGGCCTGGCTGGCGCCCTTTGCCAAGGTCGAGCTCGCCATCGGCGGACCGTGGCAGGTCAGCTTCACGGCCGACGGGGCGGCAGCAGGCGGCAACGTGCTGCTGTACCAGCCCAAGTCGCTGCTGGCGCTCTCCGCGATGGCGCCGACCCAGTTTCCGACGGTGCGCCGCGAGCGGACGACCGCGGTGTTCCTGTTCGACCCGGCCGGGCCCAACGCGACGACCGTACGGCTTGCGCAGACCGGGTGGAAGTCGGGCGACGAGTGGGACAAGGCCTTCGACTACCTGGCGACCGGCAACGCGCAGTTGCTCGAAGCGCTCTACCATCGCTTCGCCGTCGGCCCGGAGGCGTGGAAGTAGACCCGTAGAACCGCACTGCGTTTTGGAGAAACGCCGCGTCGTCATCACCGGGCTGGGTGCCGTCACGCCCTTGGGCAACAGTCGCGAGGCCTTTTGGGACGGCCTGGTCGCCGGCCGCAGCGGGGTCGGCCCGACCGCGGCGTTCGACGCGCACAAGCTGACGACGCGCATCGCGGCGGAGGTCAAGGACTTCGACGCGGGCGCGTTGATCGGCAAGCGGGAGGCCCGCCGCATGGACCGCTACGCCCAGATGGCGCTCGTCGCGGCGATCGAGGCGATCGAGGACGCGAAGTTCCCCGAAGATCCCGACGTGCGCGCGCGGACCGGCGCGATCGTCGCCACGGGGATCGGCGGCATCATCACGGTCGAGAACACGACGTTCGAGGTCGGCCCCGGCGAGAAGTGGGACCGCATCTCGCCGTTCTTCGTCCCGATGCTGATGGCCAACGCCGCCTCGGCGCACATCTCGATGACCTTCGGGCTGCGCGGGCCCGTGTTTGCGGTCGCATCGGCGTGCGCGAGCGGCAACGACGCGCTCGCGACCGCGTACGACAAGATCATCCTGGGCGAAGCGGTCGCCGTCGTCACCGGCGGCAGCGAAGCGACCGTTATCCCGACCGCGATGGGCGGCTTCTGCACGATGAAGGCGATGTCGACGCGCAACGACGATCCGGTGCACGCGTCGCGGCCGTTCGACAAGGAGCGCGACGGTTTCGTGCTCGGCGAAGGCGCCGGCATTCTGGTGCTCGAGGACCGCGAGTTCGCGCTCGCGCGCGGCGCGCGGATCTATGCCGAAGTGCTCGGTTACGGGCAGGCCGCGGACGCGTTCCACATCGCGCAGCCCGATCCGGAGTCCAGAGGCGTCATTCTCGCGATGGAGCGCGCGCTGGCGCGCAGCGGCGTCACGCCGGAGCAGGTCGGTTACGTCAACGCGCACGGCACGTCGACGCCGCTGGGCGACCTCGCGGAGTCGCAGGCGATCGAGCGCGTCTTCGGCGAGCACGCGACGAGCGGCAAGCTCGCGGTGTCGTCGACCAAGTCGATGCACGGCCATCTGCTCGGCGCCGCCGGCGCGGTCGAAGGGATCGCGACGACGCTCGCGCTCGCGCGCGGCATCCTCCCGCCGACCACCAACTACGAAGTCCCCGATCCCGAGTGCACGCTCGATTACGTGCCCAACGTCGCGCGCAAAGTGCAGGTCGATGTTGCAATGAGCAACGGCTTCGGCTTCGGCGGCCACAACACGTCGGTCGTGTTCGCGCGCCACGAACAGCCGCCGGGCACGTGAGCATGGCCGGGGAGAAGCGGCGTGCCAAGTTGCGGTCGCTGCTGAAAACGGCTGGTGCCGCTGACGTCGATGCGCGGCTCATCGAGCAGGCGTTCGTGCACGAGAGCGCGTCGCGGGAAGGCGGCGGCGCGTCGAACGAGCGGCTCGAATTCTACGGTGACGCGATCCTCGGCTTCGTCGCCGCGCGCTGGCTCGTGGCGAAGTACAAGAACGCGAGCGAGGGCGAGCTGTCGCGCCGCAAGGCGGCACTGGTGAGCGGTGACGCGTGCGCCGCGACCGCGCGCCGGCTGGGCTTGGGCGAGCTGATCGTGCTCGGCCAAGGGATGGCGAACAGCGGCGGCTCGGACAACTCCACGATTTTGGCCGACGCGTTCGAAGCGTTCGTCGCGATCCTCGCGGGCGCGTGCGACCTGGAGCGCGTCGCGCGCTTCGTCGAGCGCGAGCACCTCGTGCCCGCGGACAAAGGCGCGACCGGCGAGCCCGACGCGAAGACCGCGCTGCAAGAGATCGCGCAGGCGGCGCTGCACGTGACGCCGATCTACATCGACCGCGCCGAAGGCGCGCCGCAGGACCGGCGCTACACCTCACAGGTGCGCGTCGGCGACGAGATCCTCGGCGAGGGGATCGGCCCCTCGAAGAAGGCGGCGCAGCTGAGCGCGGCGGCGATGGCGGTCAACGCGCTGCGCAAGCGCCATCCGCAAGCGCTGGAGCCGCGCGCGTCGAAGGACGACGGCAGGGTGATCGCGCTCGACAAGCGGCGCCGTTCCCCGTCCCCTCGCAAGCCCGGAGCGCCGATCTAACCCGAATGCGTCTCAAATCCCTCAAGGTTTTCGGCTTCAAGACGTTCGCCGAAGCGACGACGCTCGATTTCATCGACGGCACCACCGCGGTCGTCGGCCCCAACGGCTCGGGCAAGTCCAACCTCGTCGACGCGATCCGCTGGGTGCTGGGCGAGCAGTCGTCGCGCAGCCTGCGCTCGCAGAAACTCGAAGACGTCATCTTCGCGGGCAACAACACGCGCAAGCCGCTCGGGATGACCGAGGTGTCGCTCACGTTCGACAACGCCGAACGCGTGCTGCCGCTCGATTTCGCCGAGGTGCAGATCACGCGCCGGGCGTACCGTGTCGGCGAGTCCGAGTTCTACATCAACCGCGAGCCGGTGCGCCTGCGCGACGTGCACGAGCTGCTGATGGGCACCGGCCTGGGCCCGGGCTCGTACGCGATCGTGTCGCAGGGCCAGATCGATTCGATCCTGTCGTCGAAGCCGACCGAGCGCCGCGCGCTGTTCGAAGAGACCGCCGGCATCGGCAAGTTCCTCGCGCGCAAGCACGAGGCGCTGCGCCGGCTCGATGCCACCGAGCAGAACGCGATCCGCGTCAACGACCTCATCGCGGAATTGGAACGGCGTGTGCCGGAGCTCGACACGCAAGTGCGCCGCGCGAAGCGTTTTCGCAAGGTGACCGCGCGCGTGCGCGACCTCGAGATCTTGTCGTACTTGCGCGCGTCGTCGACGCGGCGCACCGAGCGCGAGCGCGTCGCGGCGGAACTCGACGTTCACGAGAACGAGCGCGCCCGCGCCGCCGCGCGCGCGGCGCAGCTCGGCGCGGCGATCGCGACGCTGCGCGAGGCGACGTACACGATCGAGCTGGAGCTGGATCGCAACCGCGCCGGCGCGCAGACCGCGCGCGCGGACATGGCGCGCATCGAGGCGGACCTCGCCGCGGCGGTCGCGCGGCGCGACGGGCTCGAACGCCAGTCCAACGCCGTCATCGCCGACCGCGACCGCGTGGAGAGCGAGCGCGAAACGCTGCGCATCTCGATCGGCTCGCTCGAGGAGCGGCTCGCTCCGCTGAACGCGCAGACCGAAGGCTCGCGCGAGCGCGAGCTGGCGGCGTCCGAGGCCGTCGCCGCGGCGCGCGGCACGCTCGACGCGGTCTATCAAGAGCTGCGCGCCGTCGAGGCGCTCGCGGCCGAGCGCGCCGCGAACGAGGCGGAGCGGCGCGCGCAGATCCATTCGGCGCGCGGGGAGATCGAGCGGCTCGAGCGCGAGCACGCGAGCGCCGTCGCCGAACGCGACGCGCACGCGAAGGCTGCCGACGAGGCGCGCGCGCGGTTCGGCGAGCGCGAGATCCTCATCGCGCGCTACGAAGCCGAAGCCGCGGCGCAGCGCGAGCGCGCCCGCGTCGCGCGCGAGCACGGTGACGCCGTCGCCGAGCGGGTGGCGGATTTGCAGCGCCGCCACCGCGAGATCGCCTCGGAGATCGCCGGCGCGGAGTCGCGCCTGCACACGATCGAGGAGCTCGAAGCCGCGCTCGAAGGGCACGCGCACGGCACGAAGTCCGTCGTGGACGCGTCGCAGCGCGGTCACTTGCGCGGCCTGCACGGCGTCGTCTCGAACCTGATCTCGACCGACGAGCGGTACGCGCGCGCGCTCGACATCGCGTTCGGCGGCGGGCTGTCCAACATCATCGCCGAGACGTCGGAAGACGCCGAGGCGGCCGTCGCGTACCTGCGCGAGCGCGAGCTCGGGCGCGCGACGTTCTTGCCGCTGGACACGCTCGCGCAGCGCGAGGGCCGCGATCTGGGCAACCTGCGCGACCGGCCCGGCGTGATCGGCTACGCGCACACGCTGGTGCGCGCCGAGCCGCGCTACCGCGGGATCGTCGCGTTTCTCGTCGGGCGCATCCTCGTGGTCGACGAGCTGCGCACCGGGATTACGCTCACGCGCGGCGAGGGCTTTCGCGACTCGATCGTCACGCTCGAGGGCGATCAGATCATGGGCGGCGGCGCGATCACCGGCGGCCGGTTCCGCAAGGAGCGCTCGATTCTCGCGCGGCGCGCGCAGGCCGAGACGCTGCGCGAGCGCATCCCGCAGTTGCGCGCCCAGCTCGAAACGATCGAACGCGACGGGGTCGCCGCGAAGGCGGAGCTCGATGCGGCGAGCGCGGAGCGCGACGAAGCGACGACGCTGGCGAGTGACGCCGAGGTCGCGCTGCAGGACGTGCGCACGCAGCTGCAAGGTCTCGCGGTCGAGATCGAGCGGCTCGACGCCGCGCTCGCGACGACCGCCGCGCGCATCGCGGTGCTCGGCGGCGCGCGCGAGGACACCGGCTCGCGGCTGCACGCGCTCGAGCGCGTCGCCGACGATCACGTCGACCTGTCCGAGCAGCGCGTGACGCTGGAGACCGCGCTGGCGGCCGCGCGCGAGCGCATCGCGGCGGTCGAGGCGGAACAGGCCGAGGTCGCCACGGCGGCCAGCGCGCTGCGCGAGCAGATCGCCGCGCTGAGCGCCGAACGCGACGGCGCGGTGACGCGCCTGGGCCTGCTCGACGCCGACGCGCAGCGTGCGGGCGCCGCACGCGAGGCGATGCTGCGCGAGCTCGACGCGTTGCGCGCGCGCGCGACGGAGCTGAACGCGGCGCTGGCGGCGGCACGCCGGCGGGTCACGGTCGCCGACGCCGCGGTGGACGAAGCGCGCAAGCGCCGCGAAGCGACCGCCGACGAGGCTGCGCAGCGCGAAGCCGACGAGCGCGCCGCGCAGAGCGCGGACCGCGAAGCGACGGCCGCCGGCGAGTCCGGGCGCATGCGCCTTGCCGAGATCGACGCCGAGCTCGGGATGCTGCAGCAGACGTTCGCGCAGAACCCGGCGACGAGCGGCGAGCAGGACGACGTGCTGGCGCGCTACGCCGACGAGCCCAGCGAGGTCGTCGACGAGCTGCCGCGCCTGCGCGAAGAGCTCGTCCGCCTGCAGGCCAACGTCAACCTCAACGCCGAGGCCGATCGCGACGAGCTCGTCGAGCGCGAGCGCTTTCTGCGCGAGCAGATGGACGATCTGCACCGTGCGCGCGAGACGCTGCTGGCGACGATCGCCGAGATCGAGACGTCCTGCCAAGTGCAGTTCAACGCGACGTTCGACGCCGTCAAAGCGAAGTTCGCCGAGGTCTTCGAGCAGCTGTTCCCGGGCGGTCAAGCTCAGATGTGGCAGACCAATCCGGAGAACTTGAGCGAGACGGGGATCGAGATCTCCGTGCAGCCGCCGGGCAAGAAGATGACGGCGTTGGCCGCGCTGTCGGGCGGCGAGCGCGCGATGACCGCGTCGGCGCTCATCTTCGCGCTGATCGCGGTGAAGCCGTCGCCGTTCTACCTGCTCGACGAGGTGGACGCGGCGCTCGACGACGCCAACATCGAACGGCTGTCGACGAAGATCCGCGACGTGTCGGCGACGGCGCAGATGCTGCTCGTCACTCACAACAAGAAGACGATGGAGCTCGCGCAGCGCCTGTACGGCGTCACGATGCAGGAACCCGGCGTGAGCTCGATCGTCAGCGTCACGCTCGACGACCGTCCGGTCGCGCCGCCGCAGGTCGAGCCGGAACGTGAAGTGGCTTCCGTGTGAACACGGAAGCCGCCGCCGTGCTCGCTGCGCTGCGCTCCGCGCCCCGGAACGACGCCGCGCTGATCTCGGTCTACGATCGCGCCGGCGCCGTGCCGCTCGCGCGCGCGCTCGCCGAGCGCGGCGTGCCGATCTACGCGACCGGCGGAACGTGCGCGCACCTGCGCGAGCACGGCATCGACGCGCGCGACGTCGGCGAGCTCACCGGCTACCCGTCGCTCTTCGACGGCCGCGTGAAGACGCTGCACCCCAACGTGTTCGGCGGCATCTTGCACGACCGTGACGATCCGACGCACCGCGAGGAGGCACAACGGCACCGCATCCCGACAATCTCGACGGTCGTCGTCAACCTCTATCCGTTCGAATCAACCGTCGCGCGCGAAGGCGCGACGCTGCAGGAAGCGATCGAGCAGATCGACATCGGCGGTGTCGCGCTGCTGCGCGCGGCGTCGAAGAACTTCGATCACGTCACCGTGCTCAGCGATCCGGGCCAGTACGACGCGTTCGTCGCGGCGCTCGCGCACGGCGGGCTCGACCACGCCGCGCGCCGCCGCTGCGCGACGCTCGCGTTCGAGCGCACGGCCGAGTACGACAGCGCGATCGCGCGCTACCTGGAGTCCGGTTTGCTCGCGAACGAGCTGCCCGGTTCGCTGGCGCTGACGATCCCCATCGAGCAGCCGCTGCGCTACGGCGAGAACCCGCAGGACCGCGCCGCGTTCTATCTCGCGCGCGAAGCGCAGCTCCCGGAGCAGCTGGGCGGCAAGGCGCTCTCGTACAACAACCTGCTCGACCTCGACGCGACGCTGCGCCTGCTGGTACGCGCGCCGCTCGGGCGGGACGACGAGGGCGCGGTACCGCACGTGCCGCCGCAACGCGCGCGTGCTGCGATCGTCAAGCACACCGTGCCGTGCGGCGTCGCGGAGCGCGCGACCGTCGCGGACGCGGTGCGCGAAGCGCTCGACGCCGATCCGGTGTCCGCGTACGGCGGCATCATCGCCGTCGACGACCGGCTCGACCTCGCGGCCGCGGAGCATCTCGCCGAGTTCTTCCTGGAGATCGTCGCCGCGCCGGCGTTCGACGACGACGCGCTCGCGCGGTTGCGCAAGAAGAAGAACCTGCGCATCATGCGCTACCGCCCCGGTACGCCGGAGCGCATCGCACGCGAGCTGCGCGTGCGCAGCGCGCTGGGCGGCGTGCTGGCCGAGGACGACGACCCGCAAGCGCCGCCCGAGCGCTGGGCCGTCGTGTCGAAGCGGCAGCCGTCGTCTGAGCAGTGGCGCGATCTGATCTTCGCGTGGGACGTGGTGCGCCACGTGAAATCGAACGGAGTCGTCGTCGCGCGCGACGGCGTCTCGCGCGGCATCTGCGCCGGCCAGACGAACCGGGTGAGCGCCGTGCAGATCGCGGCGCACCGCGCGCACGCCTTCGTGACGGGCGCGGCGTGCGCGAGCGACGGCTTCTTCCCGTTCGCGGACGGCCTCATCGCGGCGGCGGAAGCGGGCTGCGGCGCGGTGATCGCGCCGCGGGGCTCGATTCGCGACGCTGAGGTGGTCGCCGCCGCGGACGAGCGCGACGTCGCGCTCGTGTTCTCCACGTACCGGTACTTTCTGCACTGAAGCGCGCATGGCGAACTTCATCCTCCGCCTCGTCTGCTATGCGCTGCTGTTCGGTGCCTGCGCGTATGCGTTCCAACTGTGGTGGTCGGGCGACGGGCTCGACGCGGTCGGCGCGCTGCGATCGTTTCACGACAAGACGATCCTCGGGCTGCGCGTCGCGCCGCTCGTGTTCGCGCTGATCGGAATCGGCCGGCTGCGCTCCGTCGCGGTATTCATCGCATTCGTGCTGGCGGGCGCGGCGCTGACGGCGCCGTTCGTCTGCGCCCGCGTCAGCGGGGTGTAATCCCAAGGAGATGTTGATGTTGCGCTGCCTCTTTGCCGTCATCGCGCTCGTCGTCGTCCTTCCCATGGCAGCCGTAGCCGACGATCCGCGCGGCAACGCCGACGCAGCATTGTCCGGAACGTGGAAGCTGACGTGGTTTTTTTACCCCGTGGGACGGACGACGGGCGCGCACTACGTCCAGGTCTATTCCGACCGTCGCGTCCATTGGACCGACTCGGTCCATTCCACCCGCGTTTATCGACCCGAATTGGATGGGAAGGTCCGCTGTGAGGACTCGACCGAGCTCTCCGCCGGCGACTTTGCCGCGATGCGAGACGTCGCGCGTTCCGTCTACGATCTCCAGCTTCAGGACCACGGCGGCGGCCTCGGCGACGTCTTCTTGAACCTCATCGTCTCGCGCGAGGGACGCAACTACATTGCCGGCGCCGTGAACTATCCGCCGGCGCTTGGAGATCTCGACCCGCGGCTCAAACGAGTTCAGGCGATCTTCGCGCGTTTCGCCTGCGCGCGCCCAGAAAGCTGAACTGGTGCCCCGCTCTGCCCAGAACGTCGTCTTCATCCTGCTCATCGGTCTGGGCTGGGGTCTGCTGGGGCCTGCGAGTAAAGCGCTGTTCGCCGCCGAGCCGGGAACGTTCGACGGGATCACCGTCGCCGTCGCGCGCGCGGCGTGGGCGCTGCCGATCTGCCTCGTCGCGCTCGCAATCGTATGGCGGTTCGCTCCGCCTCGGCTCGATGCGCGCCGCTGGCTCGCCGTCGTGCTCGCGGGCATCTTGTTCGGACCGTTCATCACCGTCGTCTTCTCGATTGCCGCGCAGCACACGTCGGTAGCGCACATCTCGTTTTTGATTGGGCTCGCGCCCGTCACCAACACCGCGCTCGCGGCGCTCGTCTTTCGCACCGCGCTCGACCGGCGTGCGGTCGTCGCGCTCGTGCTCGGCATCGCCGGCGTCGCGCTGCTCGCCGCGACGCACAGCAGCGACAAGTCGGCCTTCCTCGGCGATCTGCTGCTGGTTTCTTGGCTCGTCGCGTTCGCGGTCTATTCGTGTTTTCTGCGGTACGTCGGCGTGCGCATCAAGCCGCCGATGCTGATGTGCCTGGTCGGGGCGATCGCGATGGCGGCGCTGCTCGTGCCGGGGATCGCGCTCGGGTACGGCGGCGCGATCGGTCACGTCGGCGACACGCCGTCGATCGCGTGGTGGTTCTTCGGCGAGGTGCTGCTCGGCTCGACGCTGATCGCGCAGCCCGCCTTCGCCGCGGCGGTGCGCCGGCTCGGCGTCGCGCTCGCCACGATCGGCGCGGAGTACACGGCGCTCGCGGTCGGCGTCGCGGCGTCGCTCGTCGCGCACGAGACGTGGACGCTTCTCACCGTCGCCGGCGGCGCGATCTTGTGCTGTGCGCTCGCGGTGACGTTCGTGCCGCTGCCCCGCTTTCTCGTACCCGCCGGCCGCAGCGCGTGAAACGCGCCGGGCGCAGAGGCTTCGCGTGCAGCGCTCGGGAAAACGACCGATCGCTCGACGTCGTCTTCGAGGGGTGCTTCGATGCTGGTTCGCCACCTTGCAATCGTGCCGGAACGGCTCACCGATAAGCACCGCGAGAAGGTCGCGCGCGACCTGACGCGCGCCACGGCGGCCCTCCAGACGCAAATAACGCGCGATTTGCGGCCGCTCTGGCACGTCGATGCGACCGTGAGTGCATTTACGCACATCGACGACGTCCCGCTCGGGCACTGGGTCATCTTTCTCAAAGAGTCGATTGGCGGCGACGACCAGCTCGGATTTCACCTCGATTCGCACAACCAGCCGTACGCGCTCGTGGCGTACGACAAGAGCTGGACGCTTTCGCTGAGCCACGAGATCCTGGAGATCCTCGTCGATCCGTCCGGCAACCGGCTCGTCGCGGGACCGTCCGTCGATCCGAAGCATCCGCACCATCGCGTGCGCTATCTCCTCGAGCTGTGCGATCCGTGCGAGGACAGCGCGTACTCGTACACGATCGACGGCATCGTCGTGTCCGACTTCATCACGCCGCACTACCACGACCCGCAGGACACCTCGGGCGCGCGCTACAGCTTCACCGGCGCGATAGGCTCGCCGCGCGAGGTTCTGCCCGGCGGTTATCTCACGTGGGAAGACCCCGTACTCGGCGAGTGGTTCCAGCTCAACCTCGTGAAGAGACGCGCGATCAAGAAGCTCGGACCGATCGAGAACGCGCGCTCGCTTCGCGCGCACGTGAACCGCCTGACGCCGCCACCCTCCGACGTGTTCCACGGTAACAGCGCGAAGATCAGAACCGCCGGCCAGCGCCGTACGGGCGCCACGGAGGCGTCCGCCGCGCAGGCGCGCACGTTGCGCTCGCTCCTGCGGTAGCGTACCGTAGTCGCATGCCGCGTTATCTGCACACGTCCATCTTCGTCAGCGACATGGCCGCGTCGATCGACTTCTACACCAACAAGATGGGGCTCAAGCTGCTGGGCGGTCCCCACCACTATCCCGGCAACGCAGACATGGCGTTCGTCGGCGCGAGCTGGGATGCGTACATCGAGCTGGTCTACGATCTCGAGGACCATCCGCCGTACGAGCTCGGCAACCGCTACGAGCACCTCGCGCTCGAGGTCGACGGCGATCTGCCGGGCGTGATCGAGAAGCTGCGCGCGCAGGGCGTGAAAATCGTCAAGGAGCCCAAGAAATCGCCGGGCGGCAACCGCGCGATCGCGTTCGTCGAAGACCCGAACGGCATCCCCGTCGAGCTGCTGGAGCCGCGCGAAGGCCCGATTACGTAGTCGCCCGAAGCCGACGGGTCGACCGTGAATCCGATCAGCGCCCCCCGCGGCACGCAAGACATCCTCCCGCCCGAATCCGCGCGGTGGAGCCGACTCGAATCCGACTGCCGCGAGATCGCGCACCGGTTCGGTTATGGCGAGATTCGCACGCCGATCTTCGAAGCGACGGAGCTGTTCGCGCGCGGCGTCGGCGAGACGACCGACATCGTCGAAAAAGAAATGTACACGTTCGTCGACAAGGGCGAGCGCAGCATGACGCTGCGCCCGGAACTGACGGCGGGCGTCGTGCGCGCGCTGCTGGAGCACAAGCTGCTCGCGCAGGGACCGCAGCGGCTGTACTACGTCGGGCCGTTCTTTCGCTACGAGCGCCCGCAAGCGGGTCGCTACCGCCAGGCCAACCAGTTCGGCGTCGAATGCTTCGGCGTTCCGGTCGCGGAGGCCGACGCCGAGGTGATCCAGATCGCGGCGCTGCTGCTCGCACGCTACGGCGTCGGCGACGCGGTGCTCAACATCAACAGCGTCGGCGACGCGAACTGCCGGCCGCACTATCGCCAAGCGCTGCTCGACCACTTTCGCCCGCACGCCGCGGAGCTCAGCGCGGACTCGCAGCGGCGGCTCGAACGCAACCCGCTGCGCATCCTCGACTCGAAGGATCCCAAGGACCGCGAGTACGTCGAAAGCGCGCCGGCGATGATCGACCTGCTGTGCGACGACTGCCGCGCGCACTTCGCCGCGCTGCGGCGTTTTCTCGACGCGCTCGGGATCGCGTACGTCGTCAACCCGCGCATCGTGCGCGGGCTCGACTACTACACGCGCACCGTGTTCGAGTTCGTGTCGACGGCGATCGGCGCGCAGGGCACGATCTGCGGCGGCGGCCGCTACGACGGCCTGGTCTCGGAGCTCGGCGGACCGCCGACCCCGGGCGTCGGGTTCGGCCTGGGCATCGAGCGCTTCTTGATGGTCGTCGCGAAGCTGACGGGCGAGCCCGAGCCGCCGCGCCGCGGCATCCAGGCCATCCCGCTCGGCGAAGCGGCGCGCGAGCGCGTGGTCGCGATCGTCGGGGCGCTGCGCGCCCTCTCGCCGGCGCCCACGTTCGCCGAATGGCTGCCGCGCAAGCTGACGGCGCACTTCAAGATCGCCGACCGCAATCGCGCGCGCTGGGCGCTGATCGTGGGCGACGACGAGCTGGCGAAGGGTGAGCTCGTCCTGCGGGACCTGATCGCCCGCGAGGACCGGCGGCTGCCGCTCGTCCCCACCGCGGCGGAGGTCGCGCGCATCCTCGTCGAAGCCACGGCGTGATGGATCAGGACGAAGCGGCACGCGTCCGCGCGCTCGGCGAGATCGCCGCGGAGTTCGATCTGGACGCGATTCGCGTCCGAACGGGCGACACCGAGATCGAGATCGTGCGCCGCGACCCCGCCGTGCACGCTCCCGTGCCGGTCACCTATGCCATGCCGCCGGCCCCGGGCGCGCCGGGACCCGCCCCCGCCGCCGGGGCCGAGGCGCCGGCGGGCGCCAACGTCCGCAAGGTCACGGCGCCGGTCGTTGGCGTGTTCTACCGCTCGGCGAACCCGGACGCCGAGCCGTTCGTGGAAGCCGGCAGCCGCGTCGCGTCGGGCGACACGCTGTGCATCCTCGAAGCGATGAAGCTGATGAACGAGATCACGACCGACCACGCCGGCGTCGTGTCGCGCATCCTCGTCGAGAACGGCGAGCTCGTCTCGCTCGGTCAGGAGCTGTTTTGGATCGAACCGTAATCGAGGGGCGCCGCGCGTTCGCGGAGCTGCTCGCCGACCGCAAAGGACAACTCGACAAGCCGCACTTCGCGGCGCAGGTCGCGGCGATCGTCGCCGCGCTCACGCTGACGTTTCGCAGCGGCAACAAGGTGCTGTGGTTCGGCAACGGCGGCAGCGCCGCCGACGCGCAGCATCTCGCGGCCGAGTTCAGCGGGCGTTTCTTGCGCGAGCGCGGCGGCTTACCGTCCGAGGCGCTCACCGTGAACACGTCCGCCGTGACCGCGATCTCCAACGACTTCGGCTACGAGCAGCTGTTCGCGCGGATGGTCGAAGCGCTCGCGAAGCCGGGTGACGCCGTGGTCGGCATCACGACCAGCGGCACGTCCAAGAACGTGGTCAAGGGTCTCGAGGTCGCCAAGAAGATCGGCGCGACCACGATCGCGTTCACCGGCAACGGCGGCGGCACGGTGGCGGACGTCGCCGACTTGATCTTGCTCGGGCCCCACGGTTACAGCGCGATCGTGCAAGAAGTGCACATCACGATGGGACACATCATCTGCGACCTCGTCGAGCAAGAGCTGCTGTTCGCGTGATCGCCGCCGTCGCCGTCTCGCTCGCGCTCAGCACCTCGGCGGCTTCTTCCGCAGTGCCGAAGCTGTGCGGGCCGTCGATGCTGCCGCTGATTCAGGCGCGCTTTGGCTTCGCACAGGGTGTCGCGCGCATCACGCGGTCGGCGGCGCGGGACGGCTACGGTTTGGCCGAGTTCATCGCCGGTGAGGGTGCCGGTCATGCGCTGTTTCGTCGCGAGGCGGGCCGCTGGTGCTTGGTTGACGCCCACGGCAGCACGATGGACGTCGTCATCCTCGTCAGCCGCGGCGTGCCGCGGACGACGGCGGTTCAGCTGGATCGTTCCGTGCACGGTACGCGTGCCGCGGCGCATGGCTAAGCGTCCCGCCGTGTTTCTCGATCGCGACGGGACCATCATCGAGGACAAGGGCTTTCTCGACGACCCGGATGGTGTCGAGATCTTGCCGACCGTCATCGACGCGCTGCGGCTGCTCGGCGAGCGCGGTTACGCGACGGTCGTGGTATCGAATCAGTCCGGTGTTGCGCGCGGATACTTCGACGACGACGCGGTGCGTGCGGTGAACGGCGAGATCGCGCGCAAGCTCGCCGGCGACGGCGTCGCGATCGACGCGTGGTACTGGTGCCCGCACTATGACGAGGACTGCGACTGCCGCAAGCCCGCGCCGGGCTTGGTGAAGCGCGCGCTCGACGAGCACGGCTTCACGCTCGACGGCGGCGCGGTGGTCGGCGACCGCGGCAGCGACGTCGCACTTGGTCACGCGGTCGGTGTGCCGGGCATCTTGCTGCCGGGGCCGTATCCGTACGACGGGCCGGAACCCGATCTGCGCGCGCGCACGCTGCTCGAAGCGGCGGAGTGGATCGTGCGGCGTGGCTGAGCTCATGGCGGCGCCGCGCGCGAACGCGCTGCTGGCGCGCATGTCGGGGCGCCGCGTCGTGGTGATCGGCGACGTGATGATCGACGAGTGGATCTGGGGCGACGTGTCGCGCATCTCGCCCGAGGCGCCGGTGCCGGTCGTGGCAGTGCGCGAGCACACGTTCACTTTGGGCGGTGCGGGCAACGTCGCGAACAACCTGCGCGCGCTCGGCGCGCACGTCGCGTTCGTCGGCGGCGTCGGCAACGATGCCGAAGGCGCGCGGCTGCGCGCAATGTTCGACGACCTCGGCGTCGATGCACGCGGGCTCGTCACCCTCGCCGACCGGCCGACGACGCGCAAGACGCGGGTGGTCGCGCACAACCAGCAGGTGGTGCGCGCCGATTGGGAGTCGACGGCGGCGCTGCGCGACGACGACCGCGCGCACGTCGTCGAACGCGTGCGGGCTGCGGTGCGCGACGCGGACGCCGTCGTGCTGAGCGACTACGCAAAGGGATTTTTTCACCGCGAGATCGTCGAGGCCGCGCTGGGCGCGCCGGTGATCGTCGCCGACCCGAAGCCGTCGAATCTCGGCATGTTTTCCGGCGTCACGTGCATCGCGCCCAACGCCGGCGAAGCGTCGCGCGCGAGCGGGATTACGATCTGCGACGACGCCTCGCTCGACCGCGCCGGCCGCGCGCTGCTGCAGATGCTGGACTGCCGCTGGGTGCTGATCACGCGCGGCGAGCACGGCATGTCGCTGTTCGGCGCGGACCGCGAGCGCTTCGACGTCCCCGCGGTCGCGCGCACGGTCTACGATGTCTCGGGCGCCGGCGACACGGTCGTCGCGGTGCTCACGCTCGCACTGGCCGCGCAGATTCCCGCCGAAACGGCCACGCAGCTCGCGAACTTCGCGGCCGCCGCGGTCGTCGAGAAGCTCGGCACGGCGACGGCCACGCCGGACGAGATCGTCGAGCTGATGGAGCACGCGACGGCCGACCGGCGCGGAGCAGCCGGGTGAGTTCCGGCGAGATGTTCGGGCTCGTGCTCGACGTGGACGCGGCCGTTGCGTGGCGCGAGGCGCAGCGCGCGGCGGGGCGCACCGTCGTGTCGACCAACGGCGTGTTCGATCTGCTGCACGCCGGCCACGTCGCGTACCTCGCGTGGGCACGCGCGCAGGGTGATGCGCTGATCGTGCTGCTCAACGAGGACGACTCGGTGCGGCTGCTCGGCAAAGGACCGGATCGTCCGCTCGTGCCGTACGCGGACCGCGCGCGCGTCGTCGCCGCGCTGCGCAGCGTCGACGCCGTCACCGGCTTCGGCCAGCGCACGCCCGAGACGCTGCTGGAACGCATTCGCCCGGACGTGCACGTGAAGAGCGCGCAGTACCGCGTGGAGGAGCTGCCGGAGCGATTCGTGGTCGAACGGCACGGGGGACGCATCGTCCTCGCGCCGCACCAGCCCGGCCGGAGCACGACGGACCTGGTCGCCACCATTCGATCCCGTTAACGTGCGCATCGCGATTACCGCAAACGGCCCCGGCGAGTTCGCGGGCTGGGTGCGCCCGCTCGTCGCGGCGTTGCGCGCGCGCGATCCCGCGGTCGAGGTGCACGTCATCGGCGTGCCGGACGACTTCGCGACGGGCCGCGAGGCCGCGTACGTCGAGGGGCTGTTTCCCGGCGTGCACGCGTACCCGCCGGCGGCGTACGTTCGGCTCGCGCTCGGGCGGCGCGCCGACGGGCTGCCGCAGCAGGTCGACCGCGTGCAATACCTGGGCGGCGATCTCTCGCACGCGGCACGCGTCCACGCCCGGCTCGGCGGCACGGCGACCTCGTACAAATTCTCGCGCAAGAAGTACGCGCGCACGTTCGCGCGCGTGTTCGCGGTCGACGCGGCGAACAAGGCGCAGCTCTTGGGCTGGGGGACGCCGCCGGAGCGGATTCGCATCGTCGGCAACCTCGCGATCGACGGTGCGCTGGGCGAGGCGTCCGGCGCGTACGGCGATCCGCCGAGCGACGCGGCCGTGGACGGGATCGTCCTGTTTCCCGGCTCGCGCAAGCACGAGGTGGACAACCTCTTCGCGCTGTTCGTGCGCGTCGCGCTGAACCTGCGGCGGATGCTGCCCGGCGTCGCGATCGCGTTCGCGGGCTCGCCGTTCGTCCCCGACGACGTGCTGCGCGCCGCGCTCGCGCGCGGCGGCGACCATCCGCTTTCGTACGGCGTGCCCGCGGAGCTCGTCGGCGGCGAGATCGTCGCGGAGGGGCAACGCTTCCCGCTCGTGCGCGCAGCGATGCGCGCCGCGGCACGCGCGCGGCTCGCGATCACGATCCCCGGCACGAAGGTGATCGAGCTCGCCGCGCTCGGCATCCCCGCGGTGGTGTGCACGCCGTTCAACGCGCCCGAACTCGTCGTCATCGGAGGGCCGTTGCAGTACGCCGGCAAGCTGCCGCTGATCGGGACGCCGCTCAAACGCGCGGCGGTCGTCGCGTTCGCGAAACGCTTCGCGCACTTCGCGCAGCCGAACATCGACGCGGGAAAAGAATTGGACGTCGAGATCGCCGGGACGCTGCTGCCCTCGCAGGTCGCGCACACCGCCGCCGAGCGCTGGCGCGACGCGGAGTGGTGCCGGACGACCGGCACCGAGCTGGCCGCGCTCTACCGCCACCACGCCGGCGCGGCGGAGCGGATGGCGGCCTTTCTTCTGGAGCAGGATCGTGCCTGAGTGCGCCCTCGGGGTATCGTGCCTCGAACGCGTCGCGAGCGCGCTCGAAACGTGGGGGCCCCATCGCGAAGCGGTGGGGGGCGCGGAGCCTTGGGCGAAGCGCCGTTAGAATGAAATTTTCGGTCGTCATCGCGACGAAGAACCGGGCGCCGCTGCTCGATGCGGCGCTCGCGTCGTTGCGCGCGCAGGAAGGCGCGCCGGAGTACGAGCTGATCGTCGTCGACAACGGTTCGTCCGACGCGACGCCGGACGTCGCGCGCGCGCACGTCGCGGTCTACGCGTACGTCGCCGAGCCGAACCGGGGCAAGGCGCGCAACGCGGGGATCGCGCGCGCGACCGGTGACGCGATCGTGTTCGTCGATGACGACGTCGTCACGCCGCCCCACTTTCTCGCGGCGCACGCGAAGGCGCACCGCGATGAGATCTTCCCGCTCGCGGTGTCGGGACCGATCCTGAACGTGCCCGACGCGTCGCAGCGGCCGGCGCCGGCGGCCGCGAACTTCTCGCGCGCGTTCTTCGTGACGTGCAACGTGTCGGTGCGCGCCGCGTCGCTGCGCGCGGTCGGCGGCTTCGACGAAGAGTTCGACCTCTACGGCTGGGAGGATACCGAGCTCGGCGCGCGGTTGCGCGCGCACGGCGTGCGGCGCGGCTTTGCGTGGGACGCGTATCTGTGGCACATCAAGCCGCCCACCCCGGAGTCGCTGGAGGACGCGCTCAACAAGGCGATCGAGAAGGCGCGCATGGCGGCGCGCTTCGTGCGCAAGATGCCGACGGCGCGCATCAAGCTCGCCACGGGCGCGTATGCCTTCAACCTGGCGCGGGCGCGCCTGCTCGCGCCGGCGGCCGCGCAGCCGTTGTTCGCGGGGCTGGCGTCGTCGACGCGCATCCCGTCCGCGCTGGCGCAGCTCGCGCGCACCGCGCTGCTCGACAGCGTCTACACCGAAGAGCTCGAACGGCAGCTCCGCAGGCGCGACTAACTCCAATGCGCGTTCTTCTTGTGCGGCTCGACGGGATCGGTGACGCGGCCGTGTGCACGCCGCTGATCGTCGCGTTGCTCGAAGCCGGTCATGAGGTGGGTGTCGCGCTGACGACGCGCAACGCCGGAATCTTCGCGCGGCAGGCGATCGTCGCGGAGCACGTGCTCGAACGCATCCCGTGGCCGGCGCACGGGTCGACGCCGGAGAGCACGGCGCGCGCGAACGCGGAGATCGCGGCGATGCGCTACGACGTCGCGCTGATTGCGAGCGAGGAGCCGGAAGCGTTCTTGCTCGCCGCGCCGATCCACGAGCGCGTCGGGTTCACGACCGATTGGGCGCGGCCCCTCAAAACGTTGTGGGTGCGCTCGCGCACCACGCGGACGGTGAGCCGCTCGCAGCGGGCCGGCGGCGCGGAAGCGCACGAGGTCGAGGTGCTGTATCGCCTGGGCACCGGGCTCGTGCGCGAGATCGGCCCGCCGTCCGATCGCCGGCGCATGCGGGCTGCGCTGCTGGCGGAGCCGAACACGCAGGTGCGCGACGAGACGAACATCATCGTGCAAGCCGGGCCGAAATGGCTCGACGCGGGCGTGGCCCGCGAGACGCTGCAAGCGGTGCTCGAACGGCTCGCGCCGTACGCGCGCGTCGTCGCGGCGCCGAACGAGGCGCAGGCGGTGCACGACCTGACCGGCGTCATCCCGCAGACGTTTCCGACGCTGCGCGCGTGGGTGGAGGCGCTGAGCCGCGCCGATCTCGTGGTCTCGGTCGACACCGGCGCCGCGCACGTCGCGGGGATGCTGTGCGCGCGCGTCGTCGACGTGTTTCCGGACGAGCATTTCGACGCGCAGGTGCGGCGCTGGCGTCCGTGGGCGGCACCGTACCGCGCCTTTCACGCCTCCGAGGTGAGCGGCGGTGCCGGCAGCGCGTTCATCGAAACGATCCTCGATGGCTTCTGAGCGCGCGCTGCTGGTCGCGGCCGGCGGCGGGATCGGCGATACCCTCCTGGCGGGCGTCGTCGCGCGCGCGCTGCGTTCGCGCTTCGCTGCCGTCGACGCCGTGGTGCTGCCGGCGCACGCCGATCTGGCGTCGCACGTGCCGTCCATCGACGGCGTCCTCCCGCTGGGCGCGCGTCTCACCGCGCGGTACGACGCCGCCGTCGTGACGTGGGCGACCGCGCGCACGGCGCTGCTGCCGTGGCTCGCGCGCATCCCGGCGCGCGCGGGGCAGGCGCGGCGGCCGTACTCGTTCTTGTTCACGCATCGCGTCGTCGTGCGCAGCGAGCTCGGCGACCGCACGACGCACTGGACGCAGATCTTGCTCGACTACGCGCGCGCGCTGGGCTGCGACACCGCGGCGGCCGCACCGCAGTTCGTCGTGCGCGACGACGAGCGCGAAGCCGCGCACCGGCTGCTGCGCGTGCACGACGTCGACGGCGCGTACCACGTGCTGCACCCCACGCGCGGGCTCTCGGCGCAGCGCTCGCGATGGCCGGTGGACGGTTTCGTAGCCCTCGCGAAACGGCTCGTCGCGCGCGATGGTTTGCCCGTGCTCGTCACCGGCTCGCCGGACGACGCGCCCATCGCCGAAGCGATCGCGGACGGCGCGGGTCGCGGCGTCGTCGCCGTCGCCGGCGCCACGACCATCGGGATGTTCGCCGCGGTCGCCGAACGCGCGCGCGCCGTCGTCGCGATGGATTCCGGACCGATGCACGTCGCGGCCGCCGTCGGCGCGCCGACCGTCGGGGTTTTCGCGCTGCAATCGGACGAACCGGATCGCTGGGCACCGCTCGGCGCGCGCGTCGCGAGCGTGCGGCCGTCGTATCCCTGCCCGCCCGGGCATCGCAAGGAAACGTGTCCGGACTTTGCGTGCGTGCGCGAGCTGGCCGAAGAGCGCATCCTGACCGCGCTCGACGGACTGCTCGTCGCCGCCGCCGAACGCTGAACGCGTGATCGCCTACGACGATTTTCTACGCGTGGACGTGCGCGCGGGGACCGTGCTCGCGGCCGAGCCGCTGGCCGGCGCGCGCAAGCCCGCGTACGTGCTGCGCATCGATTTCGGCCCGGAGCTGGGCGAACGCCGTTCGTCGGCGCAGATCAGCGGCCGCTACGCTGCCGCCGAGCTCGTCGGCACGCAGGTATGCGCGGTCGTGAACTTCCCGCCCAAACGCATCGCCGGCGTCGAGAGCCAGGTGCTGGTGCTCGGCATGGACGATGCCGACGGCAACGTCATCGTGGTGCGCCCGACGTTCCCCGTGCCCAACGGCCGGCGGCTGTACTGATGATCGCGACGACTTGCGTGCTCGAGATCCGGCCGCTCGAGCGCAGCGGCGAAGACCCGGCGCTCGTCGCGGCGCTCGCGCGCTTGATGGCGGACGCCTACCCCATCATGGGCATCAACACCAGCGACGCGCTCGCAGCGTACGCCGAGCAGCTGGCGGGCCTGATGCGCGACGACGACCCGGTGTGGGTGATCGCGCAACGCGACGGCGTCCTCGCCGGGGCGATGCGGTTGTACGACTTTCAGATGAACGTGCGCGGGCGCGACGCGCTCGCTGGCGGCGTCGGCAGCGTCGCCGTCGCGCGCACGCACAAGCGGCAAGGGATCGCCCGCGCGCTGATCGCGTGGTACCTCGACCACTACCGCGTGCGCGGCGCGCCGTTCGCCGTGCTGCACCCGTTCCGGTTGGACTTCTATCGCGCGCTGGGCTTCGGCTACGGCACGCCGGTGCACCGTTTTCGCTTCGCGCCGGCGGCGTTGCGCGACGACGGTGCGCGCGGCACGCTGCGCGCGCTCGGCGCGGGCGATCTCGACGCGCTGCTCGGGTGCTACGAGCGCGTGCGCGTGCGCACGAACGGGCTGATCGCGAGGCACCGCGCCATGACCGAACGCGCGCTGGCCGATGCCGCGCTGCGCTACGTCGGCGTGGAGGACGCCGGAACGGTGCGGGCGTTCATGCAAACCAGCGTGATCCCCGGCGATCCCGACTTGCGCAACCGCGACGAGCTCGTCGTGCGCAATCTCGCCTACGAAGACGATGCCTACCTCGCCGCGCTGCTCGGCTACCTGCGCGCGCAGCGCGACCAGTTTGCGCGGGTCGTGATCGAATCGCAGGACGCGGCGTTCCACCTCGCGGCAGCCGATCCGCGCGACGGCTCCGACGTCGCGGTCGCGCCGCCTGCGACGCACCGCGTCGCCGAGACGGGCTTGGGGATGATGTACCGCATCCTCGATGTCGAGCGCGCGCTGGCGCACGTGCCCGGTGCCGGCGCGCCGTTCGCGCTGCGCATCGCTGTCGACGATCCGTTCCAACCCACGGTCGGCGGCACGCGAACGTTTCGCTTCGGGCCGCGCCGCTCGCCGCAGCGCGACGACACGGCGGTTCCGGACGCGACGCTCACGATCGGTATCCACGACCTGGCGTCGGTCGTCGTCGGCTCGCTGTCCGTCAAGGACGTCGTTCGCCATCGGCTCGCGACGGTCGAGCCGGCGCGCGCGGCGGACATCGTCGATGCCGCCTTTCGCGCCGACCAGCCACCGGTCTGCACGACAAGGTTTTAGATGCGCTTCACGATCCAGCTCTGTACCTACAACCGTGCGCACCTGCTCGAGCGCGTGCTCGAGGCGTGCTTCGACCAGACGATCCCCGCGGATTCGTACGAGGTCGTGCTCGTCAACGACGGCTCGCAGGACGACACGCCCGCGGTGATCGAGCGCGCGCGGCGGATCGCGCCGTGCCGTTTCACCGTGGTCGACCAGCCGAACGGCGGGCTCGCCAATGCGCGCAACGCCGGGATCGCGCGCTGCACGGGGGAGCGCATTGCGTTCATCGACGACGACGTGCTGCCGACGCCGGTGTTCGCTGCCGAGCACTTGAAGTCGGACGAACGCCACGGCGACGTGGTGGTGCGCGGCGCGGCGATCAACACCGAGTCGTTCGACGCGCTGCCGATCCCGGTCTGGACGCCGCGCAACTACAGCGGCAACTGGTTCTGGACCACCAACGTTTCGGTGCGGCGCAGCCGGCTCGACGCAGCCGGCGGGTTCTTCGACGAGTCGTTCAGCGAGTACGGCTGGGAAGACATCGAGCTCGGCTTGCGGCTGCGCGCGCTCGGCACCAAAGCAGTGTTCAACCGGTTTGCTGTCGTCTTTCACTACAAGCCCGCGCCCAAGGCGACCAGCGTCGCGGGTATGCTGCGCCAGGTGCGCGCGCAGGCCCGCACGGCGGTGCGGCTCGAGCAGCTGCATCCGGGCTGGCGCGTCGCGCTCGCCATCGGCGACACCGGGGCGCAGCGCCTGCTCGCAAACGCGTTGCGCAACGATGGATTGCGTGCGCGGCTGCAGCGCATCGTCGGCGACACGACCACGGACGCCAAGCTACCGCCCGCGAAGCTCGCCGCCGCGCGCCTGCTGGCGACGGCGGAATACTACGACGAGCTCGCGCGCGCGAAACGGGCTCCGGCGTGACGGCCTCCGCGTAGGCATGCGCATCCTGCTGGCGCGCACGGATCGCGTCGGCGATCTGATCTTGTCGACGCCCGCGATCGCATCGGTGCGGCGCTCGTTTCCGGACGCGCACGTGACGCTGGCGTGCAGCCGCTACAACTCGGTGGCCGTCGACCGCTCGCCCGACGTCGACGAGCTCGCGATCGTACCGACCGAGGTCACGCCGGCCGTGTTCGGCGCGCGGTTTCGCGACGTCGACCTCGCGATCGCACTCGCGCCGCGCGACGTCGATCACCGCATCGTCGCCGCCACGCGCGCGACCGTGCGGGTGGGCTACACGTACGCCCGCCGGTACGCGGCGCGGCTGATGCTGCGCACGATGCTCACCGACGTCGTGATCAGCCAAGCCGACCCGGCGACCGCCGAGCGCCATCCCGAGCGCATCGTCGCGCACGAGGTAGACCAGGTGCTCGCCGTCGCGGCCGCCGGCGGCGCGCACACGCTCGTGCGCGATCTGGTCCTGCCCGTCACGGACGAGGACCGCGCGGCCGTCGCCGAGTACCCGGCGCGCGCCGTCGTCGTGCAGCTCGGCCTGCGCTGGACCGAGCACGGGTCGACGACCGCGAGCTGCCTGCAGCTCTTTCGCGACCTGCGTGCGGTCGGGCGGCCGCTGATCGCGACCTACGGCGACGATGCGCGTGCACTTGGCGACGCCGTCGCGCAAGCAGGCGTGGCCGATGCCGTCCTAGGCGGCTTGGCGTTCCACGTCTGGGCCGCGGTCTTCGCGCGGGCCGCCTGCGTCGTCACCATCGACACGGGTGCGACTCATGTCGCAAGCGCGGTCCACGCACCGACGGTCGTCCTGTTCGAGGACAAGTGGTTCAGGCTCGCCTCGCAGGAATGGTCGCCGTACCGCGTGCCGAACGCGATCCTGCGCAAACCGCCGGACGAATCCGACGCCTCGCTGCGCGCCTCGCGCGCCGGGATCGTGGCCGCCGTCGCTTCTCTCTTATGACCGATCTACGCATCTCCGTCGTCGTCCCGACGTACAACCGTCTCGACACGCTCCGCCACGTGATCCCCTCGCTGCTCGCGCAAGATCTGCGGCGCGGCGAGTTCGAGGTTGTCGTCGCGGACTCCAACTCCACGGACGGCACCGCCGAGTATCTCGCCGAGGTGGCGAAGAACGCGCCGTTCGTGCGCCATCTCCCCGGCCCGTACACCGGCCGTGCGTCCGCACGCAATGCAGGGATCGCCGCGGCGCGCGCACGCGTCGTGCTGTTCACCGACGCCGACATCATCGCGTCGCCCGATCTGTTGTCGCGCCACCTCGCGCACCACGAGGAACCGGGTGCGCGCGCGATCGTCGGGATGGAAGTGCAGGTCAACTCGTACGAAGACTACCTGCAGAAGCGCGCCGACCGCGGGAAGCGCACGCCGCTGCACGGCGAGAAACCCAAACGGCTGTCGTGGCTGTACTTTCTCACCGGCAACGCGTCGGTGCCGCGCGCGGAGCTCGACCGCGTCGGCCGATTCGACGAGGACTTCACGGGCTACGGCCACGAGGATCTCGAGCTCGGCTATCGCTTGCAGCACGGGGGCGTGCCGATCGCGTACGAGCCGCATGCCGTGAACTATCACTGGCATCCCGTGCCGTGGCGCGAGCAGCAGCAGAAGTACGAGCTCGCCGGCAAGTCGACGGTGCGCTTCTTTCGCAAGCATCCCGCCTTCGACGTGCGGCTGCGGCTCGGCATGACGCCGCTCTCGCTGACGCTGCACGACGTCGTCGAACGCGTCCCGGCCGTCAAGTCGTGGATCGAGAACGGCGCGTCGGTGCCCGGTCTCGCGCGCACGCTTTCGTACCAATATCATTACCTCACCGGAGTGAAGGCCGCGCTGCGTGGATAACCCGATCAGACGTGTTTCGTGCGGCGCGCTCACCGCCGCGGACGCCGGCGCGCGCGCCGAGCTCGACGGCTGGGTGCACCGCCGCCGCGACCACGGCGGCCTCATCTTCATCGACGTGCGCGACCGCAGCGGGCTCACGCAGGTCACGTTCGACCCGTCGATGGGCGAGGTGTTCGCGCGCGCCGAGACGCTGCGCAGCGAGGACGTCGTGCGCGTGCGCGGCGTCGTGCGCCGCCGCCCCGCCGGCACCGAGAACGCGAAGCTCGCGACCGGCGAGGTCGAAGTTCCCGCGGACGAGCTGGAGATTCTCAACCGGTCGGAGACGCCGCCGTTCGTCATCGCCGCGGAAGAAGAGCCGGCCGAGGACGTGCGCCTGCGCTATCGCTATCTCGATCTGCGCCGGCCGCGGATGCAGCGCAACCTCGTCGTACGGCACCGCATCGTCAAGGCGATCCGCGACTACTTCGACGAGCACGATTTCATCGAGATCGAGACGCCGAACCTCATCAAGTCCACGCCGGAAGGCGCGCGCGACTACCTCGTGCCGTCGCGCGTGCACCGCGGCTCGTTCTACGCGCTGCCGCAGTCGCCGCAGATCCTCAAGCAGATCCTGATGATCGGCGGCCTCGGGCGCTACATGCAGATCGCGCGCTGCTTCCGCGACGAAGGCCAGCGCGCCGACCGCCAGCCGGAGTTCACGCAGGTCGACGTCGAGATGTCGTTCGTGCAGCAAGACGACGTCATCGCGGTGATGGAAGACGCCATGCGCAGCGTGTGGCAGCGCGCGCTCGGCGAGACGGTCCCCGACCCGCTGCCGCGGCTGACGTACGCGGAAGCGATGGCGCGCTACGGTTCGGACAAGCCGGACCTGCGATTCGAGCTGGAATTGGTCGACGTCGCCGACCTCTTCAAGGGCGGCGCGTTCGGGCTGTTCGCGGGGCTCGCCGAGAACGATGCGAACCGCGTGATCGCGCTGCGCTGGCCCGGCGGCGCGTCGCTGTCGCGGCGCGACTTCGACGCGGTCACCGAACTCGCCAAGACGTTCGGCGCGAAGGGGCTCGCGTACGTGTCGCTCGCGGCCGACGGCGTCAAAGGCTCCATCGCGCGCTTCGTGGACGACGCGCTCGCAGCAAAGCTGCGCGAGCGCACGGGCGCTCAGGACGGCGACGCGATCCTGTTCGCCGGCGACGGCGCGCACGCGGCATCCGATGTCGCCGGCCGTTTGCGGCTCGAGATCGGCGACCGGCTGCAGCTGCGCGATCCGCAGAAGTTCGCGTTCTGCTGGGTGCTCGGCTTCCCGCTGTTCGAACGCGACGAAGAGACGGGCGAGATCACGTTCTCGCACCACCCGTTCACCGCGCCGCTGCCGGGCCAGGAAGCACTGTTCGACAGCGACCCGCTCGCGATCACCGCGCAGCACTACGACCTCGTGCTCAACGGCTACGAGCTGGGCAGCGGCTCGATCCGCAACCACGTGCCGGAGTTCCAGCGCCGCGTCTTCAAGCGCCTCGGCCTGTCCGACGAGCAGATCGACGACCGCTTCGGTTTCTTCATGGAAGCGCTCTCGTACGGCGCACCGCCGCACGGCGGCATGGCGCTGGGCATCGACCGCATCGTGATGATCGCGTGCGGCGAGTCGAACATCCGCGAAGTGATCGCGTTCCCGAAGAATCAAATGGCGCGCGACGTGATGATGGACGCGCCGTCATCGGTAC